>LNFM01002333.1_pt1 | contig 54137 bp, 50 predicted proteins | sample 596031 | NCBI WGS metagenome assembly LNFM01 (sample SAMN04254537, study PRJNA301005) | activated carbon metagenome | isolation source: dual media filters at the Ann Arbor, Michigan drinking water treatment plant | place: USA: Ann Arbor
GGACACAGCTGCTGGTGCCCGATGGTCGGCTCGCCGCGCTGTGCGAGTTCGACGTGGACGGCGGGGCCCTCTGGGTCCGCGTGATCGAGCGCGGCTCCACGGTTCGCAGGGCCCGAGCGCCGTCGCCCTAGCTAGTCGGTCTCCGACGCGCCGAGGTGCTCGGTCGCGGCGGTGAGCGCCAGGCCGAGGGGGGACGTGGGCACCGCGGTTGGAGCCTGTTCGGCGACTGCGTCGACCACTTCCTCCGGCATCCCCCACAGCGCGAGGAGCAGGGCGCTCGCCGTCGCTCGCTCGGCGGTGTCCACCTCGATGTCGGCGAGCTGCGTAGCGGTCGCGAACGCCCCGACTGAGAAGGCGATCGACGCCCGTTGGGGCAACGCGACGGCGGTCGCGAGCGCCCGACGCCTGGCGAATGCGACCATCGGGCCACGGTGCACCGCGCCATCGTCGTCGCGCACCAGCCCCAGCGCGGCCACCGCTCGCCGATTCCCCAGCTGGCGATGGGCTTCGAGCGGCGTGGACGGGGGGCCCTCCCCGCAGAAGAACGAGCTGTTGGCGAGTCGGGCGAGTTGCAGCGCGAAGCCGAGGTCCTGGGCGATGCCGTGCACGACCGTCGGGTCGATGGCGTCGGGCTCGAGCAGCGACCGCCACTGTGCCGTCGACCAGCCGGGCGCGTGGACTGTGGTCGCCGCGGCGGCGACGGCAACACGCACCGCACGGCTCGCCCGCCTGCGTACAGCGAGGCAGACGCGCAGCCAGTCGTACAGCGTCGTGCTCGCGCACGGCTTCGTCATCACCTGGTGTGCACGACCCAGCGCGCGCAGACCGATCGCGTGGTCGACCTCGCCCGACAGCACCGCCCGAACTGCGTCCGGCGCGAGCTCGACCGCACGCGCGAGGAAAGCGAGCCCGTCAAGACCGGGCATCTGGAGGTCCGTGACGATGGCGTCGTACTCTCGGAGCCTGAGGAACTCGAGCGCCTCCTCACCACAGCTCGCGCTGTCCACCTCCCAGCCTGCGTGTTGGCTGAGCCATCCCAGCGTACGAACCAAACCCTGGGTCACGAGCGGCTCGTCGTCCACGAACAGGATCCGCGCGTCGGGTGCCTGGCCGGCGGCTCGCATCGACTCTGCATCGTCACCTTGGTGCCCCGCTTGAGCGCGGCCGTGGTGAGGTGATACGTGCGGGCGGCGAGGTACCACTCGCAAAAAAGATCGTCCGAACGGCCGCTGTGGCCCCGCTCGTGTCCCGAAGCGGGGCGCGGCGTTGATCACCTCGGGGATCCACCCTACGTTCGATCCTCGCGAGGACGCAGCGAGTGGACGCGGAACTCATCGGTGGCCTCACGGCGCTCGAGTGGTCGGTGGAGTCCGCCGATGCTGCTCATCGGCATCGGGACGTGTCGCCGAGGATGTTCGTTCGCGGCGTGATCGAGGGGCTCCGCGGCTGCATTCGCGGACTCGATCAGATCCTCGCAGGGGTCGAGTCCGCGGATTCCCGTGACCTCGACGGCGTCGTCGAACTCGCAGCGCGGGCGCGATGGGAGATGCGTGATGGCGTGCTGGAGCTGCAATCGAAGCTGTGTTCGCGACCTGAACCCGAGACGCTCGTGCGGGCGCAGGCCGCGACGCGATCCATGGCGGCGACCGCCGCGGCGCTTCGCCACCTGCTGCGAACGGACGTCGGCCGCGTGGGGCTCGAGCGGCCGCCGGCGTGGCGCGTCGAGTTCGGGGACGCGTCTCACCGGCGCTCGGACGAAGGCCCGATGAGGCCGTGGCTTCAGTCGGCGTCTGCCGATGCCGTGCGCGTCGTCGACGGGGCGGTGGGCTGCGAGATCGTGGACACCCTCACCGGGATGCGCGTCGGTGTGTACCCCTCGGAGTTCTCGAACGAGATCGCCTACGACGCCGACCGGATCCTCGCCGTGCTCGCTGGCGCTTCGGCCCGGGCCCCGGTGGCGGGCGACGCGGTGCCCTCGGGCACCCCGTTCCACCGCGCCCACCTGGTGACGCTCGATGCGGTGCTGCTCGGTGCGCGACTCTGCGGAGGTGAGTTCGCCCTGGCCTTGGTCGCGTCGAGGACGACCAACCTCGAGCAGGCCTGGGCCGAACTCTCACCAGTGCTCGACGCACTCGAGGAGGCGGTGCGATGAGCGGGACCGCGATCGACCTCTCGCTGCAGCTCGAGTCGTCGGACACCGAAGTGCCGATCCGCTCGCATGACGAACTCCTCGACGTGATCCGTGAGGGGCTCGCCGACGGATACACCGGTGAACTCGCGGTCCGCGGTGGCAGCGACGTGATGGCGTACGTGTACCTCCACGCCGGACGGCTCGCGTGGGTGCGCTGCACGACGCATCGCGAGAACCTCGGCGACGTCCTGCGGCGCGAGTGCGGCGTCTCACCGGCAGCACTGCAACGCGCGATGACGCGCTGCTACGAAACCGGGGAGAAGTTCGGCGAGGCCCTCACCGCGCTCGGGCTCGTCACGACGCAGACCTTGCGAGGGGCGCTCCGGCAGCACATCACCGCCCACGCCGCCCACATGCTCGCAATGGCGCCGGATCTCCGCGCCTCCTTCCGTCCGTCGTCCCATCGCTACGGCGAGTCCCTCACCTTCTCGTTCGACGAGATCCCGTGGCAGGCGGCCCGCGTCACCAGCCGCGCCGTGCCGGCGGCAGAGATCGCGGCGATGGTGCGACCCTGCCACGATGCCCTCGGCCTTCTGGAGGGAACGCGGTGGTGCGGCTTGGTCGATGCGCAGTGCGGTCGGTGTCTGGTCGAGTGCCACCCTCGGGGCGTCGACGTCGGGCTGCACGTGCGGACCATCTTGGACTCGGTGAGACCGATCCTGTCGAACCCAGGCCGAGATCGGGAGATTGAGGCGGTCCTCCAAGGGCGCGAGACCACGATCGCGATGCGCGTGTTCATCCGCGCCCGCGTCGTCGCCGCGATCGTTGGTCCTGGCACCACGCCGAACCACCTGCTCACCGAGGCCCTCGCGGGTCTCACCCAAGCCGCGCGTCTGTGGCAGGCATCCCATGCGGTGGGACATGCACGACCGACGTGATCGAGTCCTCCTCTGGGAAGCCCGGCGCGCGCCATTGAGCAGTGTTTTCGCTTGCGACGAGGTCACGGTGATGGCAACCTTGCAACGGTTCGACGACGCGCCATCCGCTGCGTCGAACCAACGGCCCGAGAGGACGACGGGGGTGATGCGGGGAAGAATGCCCCGCCTGCCTCCGGCAGGTAGAATCGTGCAAGTCGATGCTCAACAAGCGCCTCCCGAAGCCGGACCCAGCGTCACGCTTGAGCGGTTCGGCTGCTCGGCGGGCGGGCGTGTGGTGTTGGATGGCATCGATCTATGCGTGGAGCGGGGCGGCACGATGGCGCTGCTGGGTCCGGCGGGCTCGGGGAAGTCGCTCTTGCTGCGTCTGCTCGCTGGCGGCGCCCCGGACCCCGATGTCCTGCGGTGGGGCACGCTGCGGGCCGTGGCGCCGGCGGTGTTCGTCCCGCAGCGAGCGCGGCCTCGCGCCACGCACCCCGACGAACCAGCGACGCGCCGGCACCTCGACGCGATCGCCGACGCGTTGGCGAGCGACGCCGCCCTGATCTGCCTCGACGAGCCCACCGCCGGGCTCGATGGCTTCAGTCGTGCACGAGTGTTGCAGTTGCTCCGACGAGGCCACAAGGGCCGTAGCCTGATCTACGTGACGCACAACCGACGCGATGCGACGACGCTCGGTGGCGACGTCGCGCTGCTCGCGGGCGGGCGCGTGGTCGAGCGTGCATCGGTACAGTCGTTCTTCTCAAACCCCACGACCGACCTCGGCCGCTGCTACGTGCGCACGGGCAGCTGCCCGACGAGCGCCGCGGCGCTGCCCAACGAGGGCGCCGTTGGACGGCGGATGAGCCCCGGCCAACGCGAATTGCCGTGGGTTCTCCCCGGCCGCCTCGTCGGATGTGCGCGGCCGGGACTGCTCGCGGATGTCACCGACGATCTCTCTCGCCTGCGCGCCGCCGGCGTCCGATGGCTGGTTTGCCTCGAGGAGGTCGATCCGATCGGCCCCGAGCTCTGTGAGCGGTTTGGGCTGCGCGGCTACGCGCTGCCGATCGTTGACATGGGCGCCCCCGACCTGGCGGCCACCGAGGCGGTCTGCCGCATGATCGACTCGGCCCTCGCGGCGAGCGAAGGTGTCGCGGTGCACTGCCGCGGCGGGCTCGGCCGAACCGGCACGATTCTCGTCGCCTACCTGTGCTGGCGCGCCGGACTCGAAGCCGCCGAGGCCGTCGCGCGCGCGCGGCTCTCCGAGCCGGGCTTCGTCCAGTCGACCGCGCAGCTCGAATTCCTCGATCGATTTAGTGCGTACGTGCACACCAACAGACCGCAAGGAACAACCGACCCATGTCACTCGATCGCGCTGTGATTGCCGCCCAGTCCCAAGTCCCCGAATGCGTCGCCGTCGGCTACGTCGACATGCAGACCGGCATGCTACTGTCGGTCAAGACCGTCGACTCGCACCCCGCCGAGGTGCTCGACTTGGTCTCTGCCGCAACCGCCGACCTCTTCCAGGGCCCGAACATCACGGCCATCGAGAAGATGTTCAAGAAGGCGCGAGGCGTCGCTCTGGACGACCACCACTACTTCAAGGAGATTGTGGTGTTCAGCGACAACCTCCTGCACGTGTTCATGCGCGGCAAGAAGCACCCTTCGCATGCGATCGTCTTCGTCTGCCGGGCCTCGGCGAACGTCGGCATGGTGCTGTCGAAGAGCCGCCTCGCTCAACCCGGGATCGAAGCCGCGGTGTAGTGCCGTGGCCGATCCACGGACAGTCCCCGCCGCTTCGCTCGGCTTCCGCACTACGCTGCGGGAACTGATGGGTGACGCTGCGTGGATGCTCGAGCTCTCCGAGTTCGAGTTCGTGGATGCGTCCGCGAGGCGCAGCGCGCTGACGCGCGGCGTCGAGTGCGCCCAACGGGCGCTCGTCGTGCTGCGCGAGCACGCGTCGAACTGCGAGGTGAGTCCGAGCGAGACGATCGAGCTCGACTTCGCGTTCGAGGGCGAGGATGACGGGCTCGACGCCTCGACGCGCGCCCGCAGTGGAGCTGACACCTCGGGAATCGCCTTCGTCGCGTCGTTCGCCGTGCGCGCGCGACAGGATCGACTCCTGGCCGCCGACGTGGACGACCGCTGGGAGGTGCTCGTCGCGGTGGACGGCCTTGGGCGCGAGCTCAGGCGGACACTCGCAGCGACCGAGCGGGCGCTGGGTAGTACCGAGGTCGACGCCCAGGGCGTGCTCGATGCCCTGCAGGTCCGTCGTTCCTACGTTCGGTTCGCCGACGCTGTCGGCGGGGCGCGGGAGCCCCGAGACCGCGAGGTGCTCGCCCGGCTCCGCTTGACCGGGGCGGCGATCGTGAAGTTGGTGGGCGACGACGCCTACCGCTTGATGCGTGCCGGCGACCGCCGCGTGATCCGGGCGTTCCACGACCGGATCCTCGGCTGGATCCGTTCGGGCTCCGCCGACGCGATCGCCGGACTCCGGCTGTGGCGGGACGTCGCGACCATGGTCGAGCTCATCCTCGGCATCAACAATCGGCCGGAGCTCGCGGCCCACGACGCGGAGGTGCTACGCGCGTGCATGCGCCTCCTCGAGCAAGGCGAGATCGAGGCGTGCTACCGCCGTGCCTCGGGCCTCGTCGGTCGCGATGGCGACCTGGATCGGAGGATCCGCGAGGGCGGGTCGACCCCCGAGCTGAAGCTCGCGATGCGACGCGTGCTGGACGGCCTGACCCGCCCCGGTGCGGGCACGGGCGTCCGCGGGAGCGGACTCCATCGCGCGCTGGAATCGTGAGCCAACCTCGAATTTCGTGATCTCGCATGCACGACGACGATGCGCCAGCCCAGGCTGTCCCCACGGACGATGACGTGTTGGAGTTCCGCGTCGACGGAGTCCTTGGTGCCCAAGGCTCGACCTCGGAGCTCGAGCGCGCCGTCGCGATCGCCATCGCCGCGCTGCGTCGGCTCGGCGCCAGCCAGGGGCTCGGGGCGTTGCGAACCGCTGTGCTGTCGTTCGACCACGCCCCCGTCGCGGTCGTCTGCGCGTCGGAGGGTGTCGAACTCGCCGCCGTCGGGACGATCGGAGCGGCGCAGTTGCCAGGCGCGTTGCTGGCCCGTCTGCGCCGCTCGTGCGAGCGCGACCGCGAGGAGACGTAAGTGGAAGACGAGGCGATCCGCAAGCGCGGATGGTGGTCGCGTCTCCTGGGGGCGGACGCGGGGGCGGCCGCGGCCGTCGAGGCCGAACTACTCGCGGCACGCGAGGCAGTGACCAACATGGAGGCACGGTTGGCGGCCGAGTCCGACGCACGCGACCGCGCCGACGCCCAGGTCGCACGCCTCGCGGCGGCGCTCGCGGAATCGGAGAGCCTGCGCGAGGACGAACGCGCAGGCGCCGGGCGCCTTGCGATGCGCCTCGAAGAACTCGACAGCCACGTCCTATCGGCCACCGATCGGGCCGACCTGCTCGAGCGCGAGAAGAAGGCCGTCGAGGCGCGCGTGGAGGAGCAAGCGACGGCTCGCCTGGTGCTGGGTGACCGCCTCCGTCGTGTCCAGCGCGAGCTCAGCGCGGAGCGCGACGCACTCACGAGCGAGCGCGCCAAGCTCTCGCACGAGCGCGACACGCTGTGGAATCAGTGCGAGAACCTTCGCCTTGCCGTCGAGGTGATCACGGCGGAACGGGATCGCCGTGAACAGGAGCGCGATGAACTCGCGGTCGAGCGCAGCGACGCGATGGAGCGGGTCCAACGCCTCGAGGCCGACGCCTCGAACGCATCGGCGGCCAACCAGGCGCTCGGACGGGAGGCTCGGCGGCTGGGCCTCACGCTGGCCGAGCTGCGCGCTGAGCTCGATCGCGTGCGGACGCAGCTCGAGGCGGCGTTGCTGACGCGCTCGGCGCTGCGCGAGGAAACCGCCAGTCTCACCGCGCGCGTCGAAGCGATCGCGGTCGAGCTCGCTTCCGAACGAGCGCAGCTCGAGCGAGTGAGCGCCTGCGCCGAGGGAGCGGTGCGCCTTTTCGCCGTGGCGATGCAGGGCCTCGATCGCTGCGTCGGTGATCGGGCGGTGGACGTGCTCTCGCTCTTGCTTACCGCCGACGTCGCCCAGGACAGCGCCGCCTGGACGGCGCGCCTCGGCGCGCTCGTCGAACACGCGTCGCCCGATCCGACGTGGCAACAGGGGACCGAACTCGTCGCCCGGGCGCTCGCGCGCAGACGCCTCGGTCACGAGTAGTGGAAGCGTGGCCCGCATCGGGTCTTCCGGGGCGCCTCAAAGGTTGCGTTCGGCGGGCGATGCAGGGGGAATGCGATCGAGCTCAGCGGCCTGGTCAGATCCATGGGAACGCCGCGTCTCGCTGTGGGCGACGGGGCTCGTCGTCGCGGTGGGCGTCACTGCGGCCGCCCGCGAGTTCTGGTGCGAAGAAACGTCGCCGCAGACGAGCCGCCCTGACCTCACTGCGCCCACTGCGCCAGGCTAGCGCCTCCGCCGGTGGCGATCGGTTCAGTCCGCGTCCCAGTCGGCCTGGTATTTGTCCACGTCGACCCCGTGATCGATGAGCGGCTTGCGGTTGCGGCCGCGCGTCACCTTCGGGCTGGCGAGGATGAAGGCGCGGATGACCTCTTCGCGGGTGACGAAGCGGGTCGGCGCCGCGAGCTCTTCGGTCACGGCGGAGACGCGGCGGCGCGCCAGGCCGCGGAACAGTGCGGGGACGGTCTTGAGCAGCGACTTGAGGAACGCCTCGGCCTCGGGTTGCCACGTCAGCACCTTCGGGAGCTCGGGCGCGAAGTCGTACTCGTCCTCGGTCAGGGGCCGCCAGATGTAGAGCGTGTTGCCGTCGGGATCCATCACAGCGCCGACGAGGTGCTGCTCGGGGGTGCGCGCCGCGGGGTACAGCATGCGTGCGCCCGCGAGGCGGAGGTGATCGAGTGCGTCCTCGACGGTCGGCGAGTGCACACGCAGCGCCACCGCCTGGCCGACCTTGCGGGTCTCGAACAGCCGGATCGCACTCCCGCCGGTGTCGAGATCAATCCAGCCTTCACCCTCGCCCCGGATGGGGAACGCGAGCGCTCCGGCGTAGAGTCGGCGCGCTCGCTCGAGATCCGAGACCGGGACATCGACGTGGCTCAACCCGAAGAACGTGACGCTGCCCACCACGCGATGGTAGTCGAACGTGGCGCGGTGCGGGGGAACCTTCGACCGGGCGTGCGGTCACGGCCGGTCGAAGGTTCACGGGCACTTCACATCGCGCGGGCCATCATGCTCACCAGAGTTGCTGAACATGACCTGGCCGGGTCGTGATCACGAAGGCGTTGCCGTGGTGCCGACTCGCGCGAGCGCCCCGAAGCGCCGGTACAGCGCGGGCACGACGAACATGTTCAATGCCGTCGAGCTCGCCAACCCGCACAGGATCACCACGGCCATGGGCGCCTGGATCTCGCTGCCGGGCTCGCCGGCCGACAGCGCCAGCGGCACCAGCCCGAGCCCCGCAGCGAGGGCCGTCATGAGGATCGGGACCAAGCGCTCGCTCGCACCTCGGCGCACGGCCTCCTCGAGGTCGGTCACACCTTCGACCAGCACGAGCTGCCGAATGTGCGCGACGAGCATGATGCCGTTGCGCGTGGCGATGCCGAACAGGGTGATGAACCCCACCAGGGAGGCGATCGAGAGCACCCCGTCGAGGAGGAACACGCCCACTGCACCGCCGATGAGCGCGAGCGGGAGGTTGGTCATCACCAGCACGGCGTCGCGGACGCTGCCGAACGCGGAGTAGAGCAGCACGAACATGCCGAGCACGCACGCTAGTCCGAGAAGTCCGAGGGTGCGCGTCGCCCCCTCGGCGCTCTCGAACTGACCCCCATAGACCACGCGGTAGCCGGACGGAATCGCGACCGACGCACCGACGGCGGCCTGGATGTCGCGCACGACCCCGACGACATCACGATCTGCGACGTTGCAGCTGACCACGAGCTTGCGCTGGACGTTCTCGCGTCCGATCTCGGCGGGGCCGCGATCGCGCCGCACGGACGCCAGCGCGCGCAGCGGGACGTGGGCGCCGTCCGCCGTGCGGATCGACAGCTCGGCGAGATCGGCCACGTCCGTCACCGTCGAGGGGTCGAAGCGCACCACGAGATCGAAGACCTCCTGTCCACGGGTCACCTGCGAGACGACGTGCACCCCCGAGCCGACCTCGAGCGCGTTGGTGACGTCGGCGATCCGCAGGCCATGGCGCGCGATCGCGGGCCGGTCGAAGACCACCCGCGCGAACGGGATGTCCGACGGGGACTCGCGGCTGACGTCGACCACCCCCGGAACCTCGCGCATCGCCGCCTCGATCTGGGCGCCGATCCGCCGCAGTTCGGGGAGATCGTCCCCGAAGATCTTCACCGCGATGCTCGCCCGCGTGCCGGACAGCATGTGATCGATGCGATGCCCGATCGGCTGACCGATCGTGATGTTCATCCCGGGCAGCATCGAGAATTCCCGCCGCAACGCCTCGAGGAACTCATCGCGCGGTCGCCCGGTCTCGCGCAGGCTGACGTCGAGTTCGGCAGCGTTCACCCCCTGGGCGTGCTCGTCGAGTTCGGCGCGCCCGGTGCGTCGCGCGACCGACACCACCTCGGGGTGGCCGAGCAGGATCGTCTCGATCCGCCGACCAGCGCCGTCGGACTCCGCGAGTGACGTGCCGGGCAACGTCACGGCGGCGATCGTGAGCGTGCCCTCGCGGAACTCGGGCAAGAACGATCGCCCGGCGCCCGCGAGCGCTACGCCGGCGATGACGAGGAGACCGAACGCGAGGAGAGTAAGCGGCGCCCAGGCCCGCAGCGCGAGCTCGAGGACGGGTCGATAGGCCCGTTCGAGCCAGCGTGCCAGTGCGGGCGCGCGCGCCCGCGCGACCGCCTTGCCGCCGGGCAGCAGCACGGAGCAGAGCACCGGCGTCACGGTCACCGCAACGACGAGCGAGGACACCAGCGCGACCACGTACGCAATCCCGAGGGGCTGCAAGAGCCGGCCCTCGACCCCCGAGAGGAAGTACAGCGGCGAGAACACCAGGACGACGATGACGGTGGCGAACACGATCGACGAACGGATCTCGCGGCTGGCCGCGAGCACCACGGAGAGCGCGGGGGCGCGCTCGGGCGCGGGCAAGGCGGCGTTCTGTCGCAGCCGCCGCACGACGTTCTCGACGTCGATGACCGCGTCGTCGACCAGCTCACCGACCGCGATCGCCATGCCGCCCAACGTCATGGTGTTCAGCGTCGCTCCGAACGCGGACAGCGCGAATACGGCCGTGACCAGCGACAGCGGGATCGCGACGATCGTGATCATGCTCGCACGCCCACTCGCGAGGAAGAGCAGCACGATGACGAGGACCAGCACGACGCCATCGCGCAGCGCGTGGGTCACGTTGGTGACCGCGACCTCGATGAAGTCGGCCTGGCGGAAGACGTCTCGGGCCAGCGCGAGGCCCTCGGGCAGCGTGGCTTCGAGCTCGTCGAGCTCCGCGTCGAGACGGCGCGTCAGATCGATGGTGTTGACCCCGGGTTGCTTCTGGATCCCGATCACCACCGCCGACTCGCCGTCGTAGGATCCCTCGCCGCGCCGTAGGGCCGCGCCGATCCGTACCTCGCCGAGGTGGCGGATCAGGATCGGCTCGTCGTCGCGCGTGGTCACGACGGTCTCGCCGACGTCCTCGACCGACCGAACGCGGCCGACCCCGTGCACGAGGTACTCCTGCCCGCCCGAGGCGATGAACCCCGCCGAGACGTTCTCGTTGGTCTCGCCGACGGCTCGCACCACCTCGTCGATCGCGATGCCGTACGCGGCCAGGCGGTCGGGTCGCAGCGCCACCTCGAACTGCCGTCGCTCGCCGCCGGTGACGATGACCTGGGACACCCCGGGCACGGCGAGCAGTCGCCGGCGAAGCGTGAAGTCGGCGAAGGTCCGCGCCGCCATTGGCGTGCTGCCCTCGACGGTCACGGCGAGGAACAATACCTCGCCCATGATCGACGAGATCGGCGCGAGCACGGGCGACGCGACCTCGGCGGGTAACGACGCGCGGGCGAGCTGGAGCTTCTCGCTGACGATCTGCCGGGCCTGGAACACGTCGGTGCCCCACTCGAACTCGGCGTAGACGACCGAGATGCCGACGCCGGTCGCCGATCGCACACGACGGATCCCCGGCGCACCGTTGAGCGACGATTCGATCGGGAACGTGACCCGCAGCTCGAGCTCCTCGGGGGCCATGCCGTGGCCCTCGGTCAGCACGGTGACGGTGGGCGCGGTGAGATCCGGGAACACGTCGACCGGCATGCGCAGCGCCGTGACTGCCCCCCACACCAGCATGACACCGGCGACGAGCAGGACGGCCAGCCGGTGGGCCAAGGACCAGCGCAGGATGGCGTCGATCATCCGCGTGCTCTCAGTGGGCGTGTCCGTGGGCCGGTAGGGTGCCGCTGGACGCCGCGAGCTTGACCGACCAGGCGCCGGTGGTGACGACGTGTTCGCCGGCTGCGATCCCGCTCAGGACCTCGACGACGCCGCGGTCGGCGAGCCCGGTGCGGACGACCCGGCGTTCGAACGCCTCGCCCTCGGCTTGGACGTACACGACCATCGTGCCGCCGTCGTCGACCAGCGCCGACTCGGGCACCGCGAGGGCCGTACGCTCATCGCCGAGGACGAGCGCGACCCGGGCGAACGCGCCGATCGGGAGCCGTGCCTCGGCGTTGTCGACCGCGAACACGACGTGCAGTGTCCGATCGTCGGGATCGATGACGCTGCCGCGGACGACCAGTGCGTCGGGGCCGAGTTCCAGCGGCGCGTCGTGGCCCTCGACCTCCACCGATGCGCCCCGGGGCGTCATCACGCGCGCTGCGTCGACCTCGGGCACCCGGGCCTCGAGCCACACCCGCGTCAGATCGGCGACGTGGAGCACCGGGGCGCCGGCCTCCACGAACGCGCCGGGCGCGACGTCGATCGCCGTGATCGTGCCCGACATCGGAGCGCGTAGCGACACGCTGCCCTCGCCCTTGCCCGCGGTCCGCTGGACGCGTCGGAACTGCCCGAGTCGACGCTGCGCGGCGCCGAGTGCCGCGCTGGCCTCTTCTTCGGCGTGCATTGCATCGACCACGCGGCGCTCGGGCACGGCTCCCTCGCGACGCAGCGCCTCGAGTCGCTCGCGTTCGCGTTGGGCGAAACGCAGCTCGAGCGTCGAGCTCGTGACAGCGAGGTCCAGCGACGCGAGGTCGGTGGCCTCGAGCCGCGGCGCGAGCACGCCCAGGACATCGTCGAGCGCGACCCGATCGCCCAGTCGCGGGAAGAGCCCGGCGCGGCTGGCGATGCGGCCGGCCACCGGCGCGGTCACCTCGATCTCGCCGTCCGCACGTGGGACGATCCGGCCCGTGACCCGCAGCGTCGGTCGCAACGGATGCTCCCGCACCGGCGCGGTCGCGAAGTCGATCACCCACTGCTGCTCCTTGAGGAATACGATGCGGCCCGGCGCTTCGGGCTCCTCGAGGATCGACGCGCGGGCGTCGAGGGCGGTGTCGTAGACCATCACCTCGCCGAGGTCGTGGGTCTCGGACAGCCCGTCGGCGGCGACCTCGACCAGGAGTCGGTGCGGGCCGACGCGGCTCGGGCGTGCCACCGGGCGGAAGATGCCCGCGGTCGAGGGAGCCTCCGACGAGAACCGCTCCGCTTTGGACTCGCCGCCAGCGTCGTCGTCGGCGCGGCGCAGGATCACGGTGACGCGACCGTCGGCCAGCGCTGAGAACGGCGCGAGCCGGGTGACGTGGGCCGCGCACGGCGAGTCGACGCCGCGGACCAGGGCGGGCAGCTCGAGGAACAGCTCGGAGTTGCCGTGCCAGTCCGTGAACGACAGATCGGGTCGCGCGTCGGGATCGGCCACCTCGATCTCGGGCGGAGCCTCGCCGAATGGCAGCGGGCAGCCGACCAACGCCAGCGCGAATGCCAGTCCTCGTCGCTTCATCGAACGCCAGCTCCGGCGATCTGCTCGACGTGGATGCGTGCCCGCTGGGCCGCGTGCTCGAGGTCGATCACGGTGAGGGCGTCGTCCGCCGATCCGCGGTAGGCGTCGAGGACCTCGAGCAAGCCGAGCTCGCCGCCGTCGTAGCCGGCCGCGGCGATGCGCACGAGATCGGCGCTGGTCTCGACGGCCTCGGCACGGAAGTCGAGGGCGGCCCGTCGCAGTCGAACCGCCTCGGCACGGGCGCCCGCGAGCTCGCCGTCGAGCTCGGAGGCGAGGAGCGCACGCCGACCCCGGGCGCCTCGCGCGTCGCCCTGCGCGACTCGACGGGCGCCTGCGGCGAGGTGGCGGGGCTGGAACGACAGCATACCCGCGAGCAGGAACCCGTCCGCGCGGCCGGCTCCCGGCGCACCGACGCCCTTCCACCCGGCCTCGAGCCTCAGGTCGGGCAGCCACGCCCGCGACAGCGCGTCGAGGTCATGTCGCGCCGCGGCGCCGTGGAGGTCGAGGGCGCGCAGATCGGGCCGGGAGCTCGCCTTGGCCCTCAGCGCCGGAAGTGCATCGGGATCGATCTCGGGCAGCAACGCGCCGACGAGCGCCACGGGCTCGCCGCTTGCGCCCGTGACCGCGGTCAGTCGCGCCTCGGCCCGCTGGGATGCGGCGCGCTCGGACTCGAGTCGCGCGGCGGCGACCTGGCGTTCGCGCTCGAGGCGGCGACGATCGTAGACCGCAGCTTCTCCGCGGCCCTCGCGGCGCGCAACGATGGTCAGCATCTCGTCGATGCGCGCGATCCATGCTTCGAGGGCCTCGACCCGCAGCCGACGGTGCATCAGCTCGTAGAAGCGCTCGCGTGCGTCCGCGACCACGCGGACTCGGATCGCGTCGCCCTCGTGGCGGGTCGCTCGGACGCGGGCCTCGCCGGCCGCGACGCGGACGCGCGGGCGGCCGCCCAGCCGGATGGTCTGCGCGACCGAGAGGTAGTCCTCGCCGGTCCCCGAGGCGCCGTAGGTCTGCTCGCGCAGGTACGTGATCTGGGGGAGCGGTCGAGCTCGGCTCGCCTGCGCGCGCCCTCGTTCCGCCTCGGCGAGGCCCTCGATGACCTCCCCCAGCGGCTCGCGCTCGAGCGCGTGAGCGGCCGATCGACGCGCGCCGGATTGCTCGTGGAGACGGCCGCGCAGATGAGGAGCGCGATGCAGGTCGGAGTTGTCATGGAGGCGGCGCTAGGACGCGACGTGGGAGAGCAGCGACTCGGTCCAGTGGTGCAGCGAGCCGGCGGCGCACAGGGCCAGCGCGAGGAGAGCCGCGAGGCACCACGCATGCACGGCGAACGAGGGGGCACCACCGGGGTCTGTGAGCAGCGCTTGGATCCGTCGCTCGGACGCACGCAGGGCGAACCCGGGGGCGAGGGCCCCGAAGCCCCCGCAGCCCCGCGCGAGCCAGGCACGGTGCATGGCGAGGATCATCGCGGCCACGGCGATCCGGTCGCCCACGTGCTCGGCCGCGACCTCGTCGCACGCCTGCTCGGCGGCGACGTCGAGCTCGCGCACGAGCCACGCAGCGACTGGCGGCAGGTGGAAGCACGCCAGGATCCGCACTGCGGCGCCGACCATCGCGTCGCGCCGCGCGACGTGGGCCCGCTCGTGCGCGAGCACGATCTCGCGCTGGTCTGTGTCGAGTCGGTCGAGCAGCGCGCGCGCCACGACGACCCGCGGTCGCAGGATCCCAGCGACGAGGCATACCGGCAGATCGCCCTCGACCACGGTGATCCCGTGGGCGGCGTCGGTCTCCCCCGAGGCGACGAGGTTGCCGAGCAGCCGCCGGGTCTGCGCGAACCGGAGACCGACCCGGATCGCCTGGACTCCGACGATCACCGCGAGGCCGAGCAGCACGGCGGTCAGCAGCGGCGAGATCCCGTGCGGCACGTGGCGGAAACAAAGGTGCGCGTGGTGGTCGTCATGCGCGTTGCAGTGGTCGCTGGCCGGGGCGATGACGGCGACGAGGGCCGGGAGCGTGACCGACAACATCAGCGTGACGGCGACGAGGGACGGCAGGGCCGAGATCGCGACGAGCGCGCGATGCCGCCGCCGCCCGTCGCACGCCTCGAGCCGCCTGCGCACCACGGCGAGCGCAGCGGCAGCAGCGACCGCACCCACTGCCGTGGAGAGGATCGCGGCGAGGGCGAACAGCACCAGGGTAGCGCCCCAGCCGCTCATCTCCGCCTCCGCGTCGATTTGCCCACCCGCTCGGCGACGAGCGCCTCGAGTCGCGCGAGGTGCTCTGGCCCGGCTTGCTCGGCGAGATCCACGAACGCAGAGACCATCGCGTCCGCACCGTGGTCCATCATCTCGCCGACGAGCTCGCCGAGGAGACTGCGATGGAACTGCTCACGCGTCACCGCCACGCGATAGACGTGGGCGTGGCTGACCTTGTCCCGGGACAGGAGCCCCTTCTCGAACAAGCGCTTGAGCGTGGACTGGATCGTGTTCAGCGTGATGGCACGTGCTTCACCCAGCACCGCGTGGACCGCCTTGGCGTCACCATCATCGCCGGACCACAGGTGCACCATCACCGCGGTCTCGAGCTCACCGAGCAGCGGCGGACGGATCGGCCCCGAACTCACCGGCCGATGGTATCGGCCACAAGACCGACCGTCAATCGGTATTTTCGCGACGCGCGCGTGTACGATTCTCAGGGCCAGGCTCCCCGCGCCATGTCCAACCGCAGCTCGCAGACTCGCGGTGCATTGCTCGGCCTCGCCGCGGCGGCGCTGTTCGGGTTGACCGCCCCCCTCGCGAAGTTGCTGCTCGGGGCGATCTCTCCCGTGCTGCTCGGAGGCCTGCTCTACCTCGGTGCTGCCTGCGGTCTGTGGCTGCATCGGCTCGTGCGCCCGAGCACCGCCGAGACCCCACTCTCCGGTCGCGACGTCCCGAAGTTGGCCGCCATCGTGATCACCGGCGGATTGCTCGGCCCCGTCATCATGCTCTTCGGTCTCCAGCGCGTCACGGCGCTCGCCGGGTCGTTGCTGCTCAACCTCGAGGCCCCCCTCACGATTCTGATCGCGGTGGTCGCGTTTCGCGAGCACCTCGGACTCCGAACTGCGGGCGCCGCGGCGCTGATCCTCGCAGGCGCGGCCGCCCTCGAGTTCCAGCCAGGCGACGTCGGAGGCGAGATCGTCGGAGCTGCGCTGATCGCCTTGGCTTGTCTGTGCTGGGCCGTCGACAACAACCTGACCCAGCGGCTCACGCTTCGCGACCCGTTCGCGATCGTGCGGGTGAAGACACTCGGCGCAGGCGTCGGCAATACGGTGCTCGGGCTGTGGATCGCGGGCGCCGAGCTCCCCGAGCCGGGACCGGTGGCCGCGGCGCTCACCCTCGGAAGCCTGAGCTACGGCGTGAGCATCTTGTTGGACGCGTACGCGCTGCGTCTCGTGGGCGCCGTGCGCGAGGCTGCGTACTTCGCGACTGCGCCGTTCGTCGGAGCGACGGGCTCGCTGCTGTTGCACGACGAGCAGCTCGGTGGGCTCGGCCTACTGGCGATGATCGCGATGGCCGCTGGCGTGGGCCTGCTGCTGCGCGAGCGTCACTCGCACTGGCACGCACACGATCCGCTCGAACACGACCACCTCCACGAACACGACGAGCACCATCAGCACGAACACGGCGCTGATGTGCCGCCGGGCACGCGGCACAGCCATGCGCATCGTCACGTGCCGATCGCACACGCCCATCCTCACCTGCCCGACGTGCACCATCGCCACACGCACTGAGGACCGCAACGGTATGGGGGCTTGGTGCAGGTGCGTAAGCGCCGAGTCGATCTCGCCATGGCGCCAGTTCGCCTTGTCCAACACACGCACTCTTGATATGGTACGCCGCGTGTGTTCCCAGCGTTCGACGGGGGGTCCGCGCGCCACGCGGTGGCGTTCGCGCCACCCATCACGTCCCTGGCTGCTCCTGTTGGCCCTCGGTGCGTGCGCCAAGACGGACACCGAGGCGACGCAGGTGAATGCCGCCCCCTCGGTCGCCCCTCAGGACCCCGCGCCGCCGCCGTCGGATGCCCCAGCAGCGGTGGACGGGTCGTCGTTGCCCCCCGCGAAGGAGCGTTCGCCCGTGAACCCAAACGAAGCGTTACCCCCACTGGAGGGCGTGGCACTCGCCGCGCCACCGGGCTTCACGATCAAGGCACTCGAGTGCGCGGCAACCACGGTGTTTGCCGCCGGGTTCACGACCGGCTCCGACACGCCAGAGGTGTGGGTCGGGGAGCTCGATCACCTCGGTCGAACGCTGACCTGGGGAGCCAAGGTCCCGAGCCCCAATCGATTGGATCACGACGGCGAGTTCTACATCAAGCTCAGCGCCGACCCAGGCGCGGCTGGGTCACGGTTCGCGATCAGCGGTTGGGACGATTTCTCAATCAGCGAGGGCGTGCGGGTGTTCGAGCGCATCGATGATCGCTGGCTCGAACGGGGCCGAATGGAACATCCTGAACGGGAATCGGATATTCCGTTCGGCATCCCCCTGTTGTTGCGGGGCGTGGAACTGTTCACATTCGAATCTCCGGGCGGGCAGGGCGTCGTCCATCGCTATCAGCAGGTCGCCGACGTGTGGTCGCGGGCTGAGCTGCCGTTGGACGCGAGGGTCTCGATGCTGTGGTGGCAACTCGCAATGTCTCCAGCCCCGGAGACACTCGCGTTCACCGCTCAGCACGGCGACGGTCCCTACCATCTGGAATTGTACACCCGCGGCCGAAACGGCGTTTTCGCCCACGCCCAATCCGTGCAACTTCCCACGCCACCCGAGGCGATCGGAGCGACTCGCGATCGCTTCATCGTTGGATTGAGCCAGCCGACCGAGGCCGGCGCGAATCTCGTCGTCGTCGGGCGGCAAGATGCTGTTTGGCAGGTGCAAGATACGATCGCACTGCCCCCATCCGGCCCTCCGTCGGTTGGCAACATGGCGGTCGGACCCGAGTCCCTCGTCGTCTGGCGGGGGCAACCGTGGCTCGTGGACCTCGCCACCTCCGCGGTCACGCATCGCTTGGCGATGCCCACCGGGAGCAGCGCTGGAGTTCGCTATCCCGGACCGCCGCTGGCGGCGTGCGGAACCGCTTTTCTGGCCGCGTCGCGATCGGATCTGCTGTTGTTCTCTTCCTCGCGCGCCAAGCCCTGAGCGTCCACCGCGCGGTTCCCAGCCGAGGGGTCGGGCAGGGCGTAAGTAGCCCGGACACGAGTTCAATAATTTCCAACGCTTGCGCTCCTGCCCTGTCCAGACCACTTGCCGGCGCGAGCCGGCGTCCCCGTGAACACTTCCTCTATTTCTGGGCGCAGCGCATAGCTACCCAATAGCTTGGTGTCTGCCAACTTCTCCGCGAGCCCGCTACGCCGCGAACACCGGACGACGCGGCCGACCACTCACGCGCTCACACCGGCTCGCGCACAGAATCCCGCGCTTTCCGGCCGGCCCGGCCGGCGTTCACACCTCGTGTCGACCGTGTCGACAGAATACTACTCGGGGAGCGACGCCGCGATCGCCTGAGCCCAAGCGAGGTCCGCTGCGAGCACGGCGTCGAAGTGATCGAAGATCGCGGTCTGGCCCCTCCGCACCGCCGGGTCGTCGGAGAGGTAGCGCTCGCGTGACATTCGACTCTCCGCCAACTCACGGGAGGCCAGTCGGACACGGGCATCGACGGCTTCGGCAAAGGCCGCCGACGGGAGGAGCCACGAAAACATGAGCGCGACTTCGGTTCGGCTCGGCTGCAAGACCTCGACCGCGATCGCATGAGCGATCGCCTGGGTCAGCGCCTCGCGCCCCTTCGCGGTGAGATGAGCGCGACGGACCACTGGCCCGTTGCCGAGGTGCGCCTCTCGCAGGCCGATCCAACCCCGCCGTCGCAGTCGTTCGAGGACGTCATACACCAGCGAGCGTCCGAGCCGAGCCCACTGGCGGAGCCGCCGCCGCTGGATCTCCTTCTCCACCTCGTAGCCGTGGCGCGGCGACTCCGCCACGAGGCCAAGCACGACGAACTCGCTCAGCGGCAATTCGAACTCGCGCGGCATCCCGGGCCAGATTGCGTACCGTATCGCGGGTCCGGGCGCCAGCCGCCGCCACCGCCGCCACCGCCACCGCCCGCTGGGCGTGCTCTACGGGCGCTTGCAACTAGTCCGATCTTGGAGTAGCGTCGCGGCTCTACTGCCATGCAGCTCATCGACGCCCGCGCCATGGCCATCCTCGTCCTGCTCGCGCCGAGCTGCGCCTCAGATCCCTCAGACGACTCCGCCGCGGGCACGTCATCCGCGTCCGCGTCCGCGTCCACCGCGGAAGGCGACGCGACGGGGAGTTCCGGGGCCGACAGTACCACGCCGGCGACCGGCCCGGCGACGAGTGGGGGCGCCACAACTGGCCCTGGCGGGACGAGCCCGCTGCCCGGGGAGGTCGGTGCGGCGTGCGTGACCCCGGCGGATTGTACGCTGCCCGCGTTCGACGAGTGCTTTGAGTTCGGCGCCGCTGGGATGGGGTGCACACGCACCTGCGCGACCGACGATGACTGCGCGGGTGGCTACTGCGCCGACTTCGAGATGGCCGGGTTCCCGCTCGGAAAAAAGTGCGTACGTGCGTGTGAGACCGATTCGGACTGCAACCCGACGAGCACCTGCGTCTGTGACATGTCGGCGGGGGTGGAGGAAAAATGGTGTTCCGTCTTTTCCGGAAGTTGCTAGGACGAAGCTGTGTCGTTGCGCTTGCGCTCCCGCTTGCGGGGCCAGGCGGTTGCAGTGACGATCTTCATCGCGGCCCCGAGGATGGCGGTCTCTCGACCACGCCTGGTGCGATCGTCTTCGACTCCGACCGTGAAGGGAACGCGGACATCTTCATCATGGATGCTGATGGGCGCAACTCGCTCCGCATTGTCGCGAATCCGGCGTTCGACGTGTTCCCCAGCCTCTCGCCGGACGGCGCCCGAGTCACGTGGATTTCCAACCGCGAGGGCAACTACGACATCTTCGCGCAGAACATCGACGGAACCGGGCTCGAACAACTCACCGCGACCGAGGACTTCGACGAGGGCCATACGCCGCGTTTCTCGCCGGATGGCACTCGGCTCCTCTTCGCGCGGGTTCCAGCGGACGAGGGCGAGATGGGGAACACCGACGTCATCGTCCTCGATCTCGAGAGCGGGGCGGAGCTGAACCTCACCGAGGACCATCTCGGGCGCGACGGCGAAGCCGCGTGGTCACCCGACGGCGCCTCGATCGTGTTCGTCTCGGACCGGGCGGGGAGCGATGATGTGTACATTACGCCAAGCGATCACGCCGATCCGGTCGCTTTGACGACGGAACCGACCGTGGATCAATGGCCGAGTCTGGCCCCCGGTGGAGATCTTCTCGTCTACACGGCGCAACGGGAAGACGACGACGGTGGCGCGGTTGAATTGCGTGTCGCCACCATCGGGAAAACAGACGCCGACTTCGGCCGCGTCAGCTCCGTCTCGACGCTCGTAGAGATGCCTGCGGTCGTTGCGCCCACGTGGTCGCTCGATGGCGAAAGCGTCGCGTTTCAGGCACAATCACCGGACGGAAGTACAAATATCTACATCGTCGAGGTAGACGGCGGCGAGCCGCTGGCGCTGACCCGCACGGTCTTCGCCTCACGCCACCCGGAATGGGGCGTCGCCTTCGAGATCCCACCGGTCGTTGGTGACGTGGTACTCACGGCGACGGTCGAGGGGTCGAAAGAATCTGAGTTCGCCGGCACCAAGTTCCCGTTCTCTTGGACGCACGACGTCGCGTTGACGAACGTCGAATACACGCGACTGCTCGCCGGTGACGACGACCCGCAGCTCGTCCACAAGGTCATGTCAGCGTTCGTCGAGCCAACCGACGATGGCGTGATCGAGGGGACGCCGACGTTCGAGGTCTCCGGGCAGAGCGTGACTGGGTCCGTGATCGTCTCCAGCAAGAATGGCGGCGAGCAAGGTACACTCCGGATCGAGGCGACTGTCGAGGGCACCATCACATCGACGTCGCTCGAACTCGTGGCCACCGAATCCACCATCACCTCGACCTGGGACTTCGGCGAAGGCCCGATCGATCTGCCGACTGAACTCGAGAAGTTCGAACTACGGCGCGTGCCTCGACGGTGATGACCGACGGACACGCAGAACAGTCGAAGGACACAAGGACCATGCTCATGCGATTCTCACTACTCACTGGCTTGCTCGTCACCGCGGCGTGCGGCTCGGACGTCGACGGAGGGGCCACCTCCTCCGGTGGATCGACGGGCGGCACCAGCTCCGGCGGGGCAGCTTCGACGAACACTGCGTCGGGATCCAGCGCGTCGTCCACCGTGGACCCCGACGGATCGGCGTCGAGTGGCGGCGGCTCGGCCGCAACCGACGACAGCGGCTCCGGGGCCAGCTCCAACGGAGGATCCGAGACGAGCGGCGCGAGCGGCCCCGACGACGATAGCGGAAGTGGGGGGGAGACGGAGGGTCCGGTGTGTTCCAGTGACCCGGGCCAGATCGGCGATGCCTGCACCGACGCGTCGGACTGCACCGCGACCCCCGGGGAGCCATTCTGCCAGGGAGGCTTCTGGGAGGGCGGCTATTGCCTCGACGGAACCGGCGGCGCGGCTAGCAACTGCGATGTGTCCGATCCGATCGGTAGCTGCCCGCCCTGCACGGTGTGTACCACGCTCCCGTTCTTCAACGCCGCTCGATGCGTCCGCGCGTGCACGGGGGACGAGGAGTGCCGAGAGGGCTACTTGTGCCAACCGACCGATGACCCGGAGCTCTTCTGGTGCGCGCCTCCCTTCTGATGCACGCGCCGCGCGGGCTCGCCGTGGCCGCGCTCGCGTGGGGCAGCGGCTGTTCGGGCGGCGGCGACGGTACGCCGCTCATCGAGTCCGTGGCACCCTCGTGGGGCCCTTCCGCGGGGGGAACCTCCGTCGAGATCCGGGGGACTGGTTTGGGCCAGACCCAGCACATCGAGTTCGGGCCGCGAGTCGCCGTGCTGGGTCACGTCTCCGGGGATCTCGTCGAAGTCTCCGTCCCGGGTGGTCTGCCTGGATGGGTCGACGTGACGCTCCGGGTGGACACCGGCGCCGCCACGACGCTTGCCGCTGGTTTCGGCTTCGATGTTGGCACGGGTAAAGCGCGGTTCCTCGACGACACCGCGGGTCGAGTTCCTCCCGATGCCTGGACGCTCCAGGATGTCGCTGCGGGGGATGTCGATGGGGACGGCGATACGGACTTCGTCGTGGCCGGCTACTTTGGTAGTCAGGACCGTCTGTTGCGTAACGACGCGGGCATCTTGCAGGACGTGACCGCGGACGCGATGCCACCGGACGACTCCCAGGATGTCCACCCAGAGCTCGGCGACCTGGACGGTGATGGTGACCTCGATCTCTACATGGCCGCCGAGGGCGCTGACCGCATCCTGATGAACGACGGGGCAGGGGTGTTTTCCGACGAGACGAGCGCGCGTCTCCCGGCCTCCCTCGACATGAGCGAGGGGGCTGACTTCGGCGACATCGATGGCGATGGCGATCTCGACGTCGTCGTCGCGAACCTCGGGACCGGTGAACGAGAGCGGTTGTTGCTCAACGATGGGGAGGGGCGCTTCGACGACGTCACCGCGCTGCGCTTGCCCGATGTCCCGGACCCGAGCTACACGAGCGAGTTCGCGGACCTCGACGGCGACGGCGACATCGACCTCACCATTGGGAACTACGGCGCCCCAAGTCGGGTCCTGCTCAACGACGGCGCTGGGGCCTTCCAGGACGGTGCCCCACTCCCGGGGACAGCGGGACTCACGACAGCACTGGTGGCGGGCGATGTCGACGCCGACGGCGATGTCGACCTCTACGAGGCGCGGTTCATGGGCGTCGACCGGCTGCTCCTCAACGGGGGCGATGCCACCTTCACCGATGCGTCCGCGCGGGTTCCGTCGGTCGACGGGGACAGCTACGACGCCAAGTTTGCGGATCTCGACGGGGATCGGGATCTCGACATCGTCGTCGCCCGCACCGGGTACTCGAACCTCGTGCTCGTGAACGACGGTGCGGGAGAGTTCGTACTCGCAGACAATCTACCGTCAGGCGACGACCGCTGCTACGGAATTGGCATTGGCGACGTAGACGGCAATGGCGCGCTCGACCTCCTGTTCAGCTCGTGGGGCGGCGATCAGACCCTGCTGTGGATCAACGGCGAGCCGTCAAGCGGCGACGCGCCGCTTCAGGTCCAACGAGTGAGCCCCATAGAGGGGCCCGCCACCGGCGGGAACCTCCTCGACATCCGCGGAAGGGGGTTCACGGCCGCGGTGGCCGTGGAAGTTGGCGGGCAGCCCCTCGGCAGCCTCGAGCTCGTGGACGCAACGTGGATCCGCGGTACGGCCCCGCCAGGGGTGGAGGGCCCCGCGGATGTCGTCGTGCGACCGCAGACCGGTGACGCCGTATCGCTGGCCGGGGGCTACACCTACCGAGTGCCTGACGCGGGTCCGTTCACCGATGAGACTGAAGGTCGCTTTCCCGAAGACGCGGGCTCGTCGACCGATGTGCGCCTCACAGATCTCACCGGCGATGGGCTTGTCGACGCCTTCATTGCGCGCGATGGCGATCGGGACCGCCTGTTCGTCGGTGGTGGCGACGGCTCGTTCGCGGACGAGACCGAAGCTCGGCTCCCCGACGACGTGGGGGCCACCGCCAGCGTCGAGCTGGCGGACGTCGACGCCGACGGCGATGTCGACATCGTGTTGGCCCGCGAAACTGGTGTCTCCGTGTGGACGAACGACGCTGGGATATTCTCGTCCGCGGCCGTGTTCGCAGCTGCGTCGGCCGCGACCGCGGTCGTCGTCGCCGACCTGCTGGAGGACGGCCGGCCCGACATTTTCGTGGTTCGCGACGGTGAGCCCGACGTGGTCCTCGTCGGGACCGCCGCGGGCTGGGAGGTTCGTTCGACTGAGATTCCCGCTGGCGCCGGGACAGACGCTCGCGTCGCCGACTTCGACGGTGACGGGCATTCGGACGTCTTGGTCGTTCGCTTCGCCGAACTCGACGTGCTCCTGCTCGGGGACGGTGAGGCCGGCTTCGTCCAGATGGACTTGCCCGACGACCCGGCCCTGCTCTCCTACGCCGCGGCCGTCGGGGACGTCGATGGCGACGGTTTGACCGACATCGTCGTCGGAGTCGGCGGAGCGACGAGTCGCAATCGGTTGTGGCGCAACACTGGCGGGGCGTTCGTCGACGCCACCGAGGCAACCCTGCCCTACGTCATCTACGGGACCAGCGACATCCTGCTCGTGGACCTGGACGCGGACGAGGACCTCGATCTGCTCGAGATCAACTGGTGGGGCCCCAACTGGACCTACACCAACGACGGCCTCGGCGTGTTCTCCGCTTGGACCGCACTCCCCGAGATCGGCGACGCCCCGTCCGTGGCCGGAGACGTTGCCGATCTGAACGCCGACGGGTTCGTCGACGTCGTCGTTGCGGCGGCTGGCGAACGAACCCGGATCTTCCTCGGCGGAGGGGGCCAATGACCCCAGACGCGCCAGCATCGCTACACTCACGGTCTTCGCGTTCCGCGCCGGCCGAGTCTGCTTTTCAGCAGAACGTCAATGATGGTACATGTGCTTGAACAGTCGGCGGGCCTTGAGGCCGCCCTGTTCGGTGCGATCGTCCTGATGCTCAGCACGTTCGCCAGCGCGGCACTTGCGCTGGTTCACTTCGTGGTCGCAGTTCTGGTGCCTGGGAGCGCCAAGATGCTCCGAGTGCTCAGTTTCATGTGGGGTTCCGTGACAGTCGTGAACGCCGTCAGCAGCATGGTGCTCGCCGCGGGGGGCGTCGACTCGAAGGTGGCCCCGTTTCTTCCGCTCGCGGTGTTTTCCCCGCTTCTGCTCGGCGGCCTCGCGTGGGCCGGCTCGGCCACCAGCGCAGGAGGGGCGCCTGGCCCGAAGCTCGTGCGGTGGGCGAACGGGTGCGCGCCGCTCGCTTGGCTCGGCGGCCACGGCTACTTCGCCATCGCGGTGTTCCCCGGTACGTAGCAATTTTCGTAGGCGTTCACGGCGTTCACGGGTGATGAACCACTCGGCGGACGGGATCGACGCGTGTTCGCAGACGTGACCAAGATCTTCGTGGAGCCGCGCGACCCGCCCGACCGGCGAGACCTCCGGATCGCCGAACTCGAGGCGATCATCGTGGCGCAGGCGGCGAAGATCGCCGAACTCGAGGAGATCATTCGGCAGCTGACCGCGCGGCTGGGGCTGAACTCGCTGAACTCGTCGACGCCGCCGTCGCGGGACGACGCGAAGGCGCGCCAGGCTCGCGTGATGCAGGCGGAGACGTGCATGTACTACGCGGATCTCGGCAATCGGCCGCAGTGCGCGATACTGATCTCGGACTACCAGCTGTCCGACTACTGCCTGTGAGCGCCGCGCGGGCGACCGCGCCACCCCAGCCCGATCACCGCGAGCATCTGCAGCACCAACGCCCCCGCGTTCACGAGGAACCCCACCGGGAGCGTGCCAGCTGCGACCTGGCCGACGAACACCGCGGTGCACATCGCCCCCACGGCGATGACGGTCCAGAGCACGGGCAGGTAGCGCGCCAGGTCCCCGGCCACGATCACGAGGATGATGGCGTAGCCCGCCACCATCGCGCCGATGAGTCGCAGCTGACTGAGCACGAAGTGCGACGCGACCTCGCGGGCCTCGATCCCGAGCGCGCGGAAGAAGAACGTGGGGAAGAACCAGTGGCTGGCGGTGAAGTACACCAGCAGGAACACCGCGGAGACCCGCAGCGTGAGGGCGAGCCCGTGCGCGTGCAGCACGGATGGGACGGACGGGAGGCGGTTCGACACGCGGTCCAGGATAGGCGCGTGCACGCTGCCGCCCCTTGGGCGAATACGACAGAAAACCGGCCGATTCTGCCAGAGTCGTCCGCCGGCGCGCCGGGGTACCCTACCGGGCGATGAAGCGACGCGTGGTCGTGATGGTCGTCGACGGGTTCACCGACTCTGGCCTCAGCATCGCGCTCGATGTCTTCCGGGCGGCGAACTCGCTCGCCCGGCGCCGCGGCGTGCCGCCGCCGTTCACCGTTGCGGTCGCGTCGCCCGACGCAGGCCCGGTGCGCGCGGCATCCGGGCTGGTGTTCGAGGCGACGCGCACCGCAGCGCGGATCGGCAAGGCCGACGTGGTCCTGGTGCCCGGGCTGTGGGTGGAGAGCGCCGCGGAGATCGACGCCGCGTGTGCCCGCGACGACGTGCGGCGACTCCTGCCCGTGCTAGAGCGCGCCCACGATCGCGGCGCCATTGTCGGTGCGTCGTGCACGGGGGCGTTCCTGCTGGCCGAGGCGGGCCTGCTCGATGGGCGCCGGTGCACGACGGCCTGGTGGCTCTCCCCGCACCTGTCGGCGCGGCACCCGAGCGTGACGCTCGACGCCGACCTCTCGCTGGTGGTCGACGAACGCGTGGCGACGACGGGCGCCGTGTTCGCCCAGGCCGACCTCGCGCTGCACCTGGTCGCCCACTTCGCGGGGCCCGAACTCGCCCAAGAGTGCGGTCAGGTGTTGCTGCTCGATCGTCACCCGCTGCAGGCCGGATACATGGCGATGCAGCACCTCAGCGCGAGCGACGATCGCATCCGACGCGCCGAGCGATGGGCCCGGGCCCACCTCGCCGACGACTTCGACATCGCCGCGCTGGCGCGGCGCTGCGGCATGAGCCCGCGGACATTCGCGCGCCGGCTCGCCGACTCGGTGGGTCTCAGCCCGATCGCGTTCGTGCGGCGCCTGCGGGCCGAGGTCGCGACGCGCTTGATCGCCACCACCGCCCTCAGCCTGGACGAGGTCGGTCGGCGGGTGGGGTACCGCGACGCCGACTCGCTGCGCCGGCTGCTGTTGCGCGAGACCGGCACGACGCCGCGGGAGATCCGCCGGCGGCGCGCGAGCGAGCCTGTGCGGGCGCGGTAGGGCGGCCCGCCCGCCGGGATCGAAAATCGGGGCGCGGCCCACTGCATCGCCATGAACGCGCCGCGTGTCCCCTCGCCCTGTGTGGTGGACTCCTGCTCTCGCTCGCCTGCGACCCCGACTCGGACGACGACGACGACGACGACGGACAGCCCTGACACCTTCCGGAAGTCCTTCTTCGAGAAGCGCGTGCCCTCGCGGAGCACCCAAGGCTTCGAGAACACTGGTACGCCACGGTTGTGCAGCTCGAGGACGTTCTCACTCGCGAGGTAGCCGCGATCGATGTGGAGCTCTCCGATCTCGTTGCGCTCGCGGTAGCGACCGATGTTCTCCTCGATCCGCGGCAGCGCCTCCCCCCATCTCCAGCTCGGCCGCGAACGCCACCATCGATTCGCCCGGTCGGGAGCGCACCAGCTCGAGCAGTCGGATCCCGATCTGCTCGACCTCCTCCGGCGGCCGCCGGCGCTCGGGCGACTTGCGCGGCGACTTCGGCCGCGTGGTCGCACTGCTCGACCGGCTCTGCGACGTCAACCTCCCCAACGCTCGCTCCACTGCCTCCCGCCGCTCGACAGCTCTCCGCCACGTACTGCGCCACCAACTGCTCGATCTGCTTCGCAAGCTCCTCAGGGTTTTTCGGCGTGCTCATGCTTCGGCATTCGCACGCCATGGGCCACCCCTCAATCCCGGGCCTGAACGGTTACCCAAAAAACACGCTCGGTGATGCGGACGCGGTCGGCCCAGGCCCGACCTGCATCATCCAGCGTGGACGTCGACCAGGCTCCGCCCGAGATCCGACGAGGTCGTTAACACCCGCGTCTGGCGGCGCGAACGGGCCGCTGTGAGCGAGCTGCAGGGCCGACCGACCGAGTTGTTCGCGGACGCCACCTTACAACCAAAAAGAAGTAGATAGCATCTACAATGCGTCGACAATGCGTCGACGCGTCGTTCTCCGTGGAGTCCTGGTGCTGCAGGCGGCGCTGTCGATCGCGTGTCGCCGCGACCCCACCGACCGGCCGACCGGTGCGCCCGGCGGCGCGACGACGCCGGCGGTCGCCGACGAGGGCACCGCGCTGCACACCCTGGCCGAGCGCATCGATCCCGGGCCGGGACCGGGCCTCCTGCACGGGATGCCCGACTGGGCGATCGCGCAATACGGGCTCGACACCGCCCAGCCGGACGTCGAGGGCGCGGCGAAGCTGCTCGCGCGGTGGCGCGACCTCCCGGCGTCGGCGTCGATGTCGATGCAGGATCGGCTCGGGTTCCTCGTCCAGCTCGGCTTCGCCGCCCTCGCGGTCGAGCGCGGCAAGCCCGACGCGGTGACGGACGCGTCGCAGATGGCGCTGCTCGCCCAGCTGTACGGCACGTTCGACATGCCGCAGATGTTCGATCCCAAGGGCCTGTTCGGCTCGATGATCGGGATGGTCGCGCGCAGCCTCGCGGCGAAGCCCGACGGCGGCTCGGCCGACGAGGTGCGCAGCCGCGAGCTGATGACGTGGCTCGAGGCGGCGCTCGGCCGCTTGCCCGCGCTGCACCGGCGCATGGCCGCGAGGATGATGCGCGAGACCCCCGACTCGCCCGACCTGCCCACCGTGATGGACCGCGTCGCGTCGGCGTCGGCGTCGGATCCCGAGCTCGTCGTCGCGCTGCGCAAGCACGCCATGGCCCTGCGCGGGCGCTTCGCCACCGCGGTGCACCACCGTGAGCTGGCGATGGCGTGCTACGCCGATCTCGATCTGAAGTGCGGGGACGCGGCGCTCGCCGAGGCGCGGCGGCAGGCCGACGCCAAGGACCAGGACTTCGCGAAGCAGCTCGCGGAGGCCGATCGGCGCCGGGTCGCCGCGAACCGCGTGCTCGCGCTCGCGGAGTCCAAGTCGGTCGACGAGCAGCTCGAGCGCGCCGCGTTGCTCGTCGAGCTCGGGCGCGATCGGGCGGCGGGCGAGGCCTACGCCGCGATCCGCAAGCAGCACCCCGACGATGCCCGGGCGCTGGTCGGGCAGATCGACGCGCAGCTCCGCGAGACCCTGGACTTCAGCGCGGCGTTCGAGACGCTCGACGCCGCACCGGTCGAGCTCGAGCACCGCGACGACAAGTACTTCGAGCTGGCGATCGGCGTCCGCGCGATGCGGCTCATGTACGTGGTGTTGCCGCAGGCCGCTGGGGGCGGCGTCGAGGCGGCGCTCGCCGCCGTCCTGCCCGGGCTCGTGCCGGTGCGTCGCGACCTCGCCGAGCTCGCGGCCCGCGGCAACGACAAGGGCGTGGTGCTACAGTACCTGCTCGGCTTCGTCGAGGGGCTCGTCCCCGCCGCGCGCGCGATGGACGTCGCGGTGATGATAGGTCGCGCGCGCACGATGTTGCCCGAGGTGGTGGAGCTGCGGCGCAAGATCCCCGAGAGCCGCTACGCGTTCGACCTGGTCCTCGCGGCGGCGCAGTTCAGCCCCGATCGGCGGGCTGCGATGATCGCCGCCGCCGCTCCGCCGCCGATCGAGGACGCGACGCTCGCGATGCGGGCTGCGATGACCCGCGTCGCGCTCGCGATCACCTTCGACGAGCGCGCCGAGCTCGACGCGGTGGCGAAGGTCATCGAGGCGTGGCCCGAGTCGTACGGCGCGGCCGCCCGCACCCGGGGCCTCGCGCGCATCGACATGGTTCGGTGGCGGCTGCAGGGCGATGTGCCGAGCCGCGATCGCGCGATCGCCCGCTACGAGACCGTGCTCGCCCAGTCGACCAACGCGGCGGACGTCGCCGACCTCAGCAACCTCGGGGTGCTGTTGGCCGACGCGGGGCGCCCCGACGACGCGGGGCTCGTGTTCGGCCGCGCGTTCGCCCTCGAGCAGACCTCGGATCTGATCCTGTTCCACGGCGCCGTGCTGTCGAAGCCGACGGATCTGGGTCGGCTCGAGTCGCTCGTCGAGACCAGCGAGATCCAGGTCGCGCTCGCGGCCCTCGAATGGCTGATCGCCACCGATGGTCGCGAGGGCGCGCGGGGCAAGTGGATCGCGAAGCGCAAGGCGAGGGCTGCCGAGCCGGCCTTGCGCGCCCGCCCGCTGCCGACCGCGCAGGGCGTCGGCGTCGCCGGGTCGCTGCCGGTCAGCATCGGGTACTCGACCGTGAACGGCCTCGAACTTGGCATCGAAGCCGCGCTGGCGCCGCGGATTTTCCTGATGCCGCCCAGGGCGGCGCGGCCGAAGTAATCAGCGCACGCCGGCGCCGCGCCGCGCGAGCTCGGCGTCGACGTAGCGGCGGAAGCCCGCGACGCCACCCTGGCCCGCGCCCGACTCGGCGACGCGATCGACCGCGATCGCGAGCTGCGTCGACGACAGGCCCGCGTCCCACTGCGGATCGGCGACGTCGAACACCGCGATCGCGTCGGCCTCGGCGCCCTCGGCCTCGGCGAGGTGGCACGGCGTGCACTCGCGCGCGAGCAGGTCGCGGGCCGCTTCGCGCAGCGCGGTGATCTCGTCGCGCCCGTCCGCGACGCCCTCGTGCGCCGGCGGCGAGGCGAGCAACGACAGCGCGAGCACCACCGCCGCGGCCGCGGCGACGATGCCGATCCACCACGCGGCCCACATCGGCCGGGCCTCGGCCTCGGCGATGCGCTGGCTGCGTTGGGCACCTGCGGCCGCCTGGGCGGCGACGCGCTCGGCGAAGTCCCCGGGTACGTCGCACGTGGCCCAGGCCCGGAGGGCGTCCTGCTCGTCGGCATCGAGTTCGGGTTCGAAGTTCACGTCTCGCCTCCCAGAACCTCACGCAGGCGCGCGCGCGCCCGCGACAGTCGCGACTTCACGGTCCCGAGGTCGACGTCGAGCGCCTCGGCGATGTCGGCGTAGTCGAAGCCATGCAGCTCGCGCAGCAGGAACGCGGCGCGCAGCGGTGGCGACAGCGACAGCACGGCGGCCTCGATCCCACGGCCGACGAGCGGAGCGTCGTGGTCCGGGTCGCCCATGACGGCCGGCTGCAGATCCATGGTGTCGCCGTCGAACGAGACCCCGGGTCGTCGACGCAGCTCGTTGAGGGCGAGCCGGGTCGCGATCGTGAGCAGCCACGTCGAGAACTTCGCCCGACCATCGGAGGCGTAGCGAGGCAGGGCCCGGAACGCGCGCAGGAAGGTTTCCTGTGCGAGATCCTCGACGAGGGCGGTACGGCCCGAGGCGAGCAACACGCCACGCAGCTGCGAGAACACGGCCCGCTCGTAGCGCCGCACCAGGGCCCGGAACGCCGCGGGCTCGCCCCGGATCGCGGCCGCGAGCACTGCGGGCTCGTCGATCGCTTCGGCGGTGGCTACGCGCACGGTCGGCATCGGCGGGCCGTGACACCCGCGCCCGCGGGACTTTGTTCCCAGGGACGCGGGGGGTTTGCGACCTCTCACGTTTCCGCGACGGCGGCGCCGCGCGCGAGCTTCTCGATCGCCTCGGCGGCCCGTCGCGCCCGCGTCGCTGGCCGTTTGGCCTCCCCGACCCACTGGCAGTACTCGCGCCGGTGCGACGGCGGCAGGCCATCGAAGGCCTTGCGCGCCTTGGGGGCCCCGGCCAGGGCCTGGGTCAGCTCGTCCGGGATCGCGGTGCTCCGCGGCTTGGCCACGATCGGCGCATCCGACTTCACGAGCGCCAGGGTGTCGGCGGCGATCATCGCGAGGCCGGGCGGGCGCATCCGCGGGGTGCCGACCAGCCGGCGCAGGCGCTCGAGGTTCGGCGCGGACCACTTCGACGCGTTGACCCGCCGCGTGAACTTGCGCGCGTAGGTCACGTCGTCGATGCGCCGGACCATGCTGTCGATCCAGCCCCAGCACAGCGCCTCGTCGAGGGCGTCGTCGTAGCTCAGCACCTCGGTGGCCGCGCCCTTGGTGAACGCGACCCACACCACGCTCTCGCGGGCGTGGTGGGTCCGCAGCCACGTGCGCCACGCGGCCACGTCGACCTTCAGCACGGTCACCGGGGTCGGCTTGGGCCGCACGCGGCCCTTCGGACGCGTCGTCGGACGCGCCCGTTTGGTCGCTGCGCCGGACATCACTCGGTCTTCGACCCGGTGGTCTTCGACGCGGTGGTCTTCGGCGTCGCGGAGGCGGTGGGCTTCGCGTCCTTGGGCGCGTCGGTCTTGGGCGCGCCGCCCTCGGGCATCAGCACGCCGGTGACCCGCGAGCGGTCGTTGAGGAACTTCTTCGCGGTCTTCTGCACGTTGGCGCCGGTGATGCGCGCCATCATCTCTTCTTGGTCGGTGATCTTCTTGGGGTCGGTGCCGTAGCGGAAGTGCTCCGCGAGCTGGCCGGCCCAGAATCGGTTCTCGCGCAGCGAGGTCTCGAACTGCCGCCGACGCTTCTCGCGGATCTTCTCGAGCACGTCCTCACCGATGCCCTCGCGCTTGACCGACGTGATGATGCCGGAGACCGCGTCCTGCAGCTTCTGGGCGTTCTCGGGGGCGCAGCCGAAGCCGATCGTGTACGCGTAGGTCTGGCGCGGCCGGCGGGCGATGCCGCCGTTCGAGAAGGCGCCGTAGACCCCCGACATGTCCTCGCGCAGGACCTCGCGGAGCCGGATCTCGAGCACGTCGGCGAGGATCTCGAGGTCGTCCTCGGCCTGGGGCGTGTACCGCGTGTTGCCGTGGTACGTCATCATCACGAAGCTCTTGGGATCGACGCCCTTGGCGACGTCGAGCTTCTTGTCGCCGGCCGGCGGCTTGGCGCCGATGTCCTTCCACTTCTCCTTGCGGCCCGTGGTCGGCAGGCTCGCGAGGTAGGTCTCGACCATCGGCTGCAGGGTGGGCAGATCGACGGCCCCGACCACCACGAAGGTGAAGTCGCCGGCGTCGGCGAAGCGATCCTTGTAGATGCCGAGGGCCTTGTCGTGGTCGACGCGGTCGAGGGTCTCGACGGTGGTCGGCTGGCGGCGCGGGTGGTTGTTCCAGCGGAACGCGTTGAACTTCTCGAAGAAGACCTGCTGCGGGTTCAGGTCGCGGTTCTTCACGAACTCCGCGGTGCTGGTCTTCCACGCCGTGAACGCGTCCGGGTCCTTGCGCGGCGCGGTCACCTGCAGGTGCACGAGCTGCAGCATGAGCTCGAGATCCTGGGGCGAGCCGTTGCCGCGGATGCCCTCCTCGAGCTCGGCGATGTACGCCGACACGTTGGCGACCTTGCCCGCCATCATGTTGCGCAGGGTGACGTTGTCGTGGCTGCCCAGGCCCGAGCGACCGACGATGGACGATGCGTTGGCCGCCGAGTCGAAGCTCTTGGCGTCGACGCGCGAGTGACCGCCGGGGCTGAAGGCCTCGATCATCACCTCGTCCTTCTTGAAGTCGGTCGGCTTGACGATGACCTTGGCGCCGTTGCTCAGCGTCCACACCGTCACGCCGATCTCGGCGATGGTCTCGGTCTTGGTGACCTTGCCCGGCGTCGGCTTGGCCGCCATCAGCTCGGCTCCGGCGCCGCGATCCTCGTAGGCGGCGACCTTGACGCCCTCGACCGCGTTGGCGACGGCGAGCAGGGCCTTGTCGCTCGGCATCTTGTCGCGGGCGGGGCCGCTGGCCAGCACCACGCGGTCCTTCTTCTTCGTCCACTCGGAGGCCAGGGCGTTGACCTCCTCGAGGGTGAGGCCCGGCAGGAACTTGGTCGCGAGCGCCAGCTCGAGCTCGCGGCTCGGCATCGCCTCGCGATCGAGGTGGCGCCGCACGGTGCCGAACGCGTAGGCGCGGCCGTCGACGGTGGCTTGATCGGCGACGTTGCGCTCGTAGCGGCGCAGGCTGCGGGCGCGCTCGCGCTCGAGCTCGCTGGCGAGGAAGCCGTGCTGCTTCACCCGCTCGACCTCGACGAGCAGGGCCTTCAGGCCGTCCTCGATGCGCCCGCTCTTCACGCCGGCGCTCAGGTCGAAGATCTCGACCGAGCGGCCCAACGAGCTGGTGCTCGAGAACGCGAAGGTGAACGGCGAGTCGGGCTGCTGGCGCAGCTCGTCGAGGCGCGCGCGCAGCATCCCGTGGAAGACGTTCTCGATGAGGTCGCGGCGGTAGTCGGCCTCGGTCTTGATCGTCCGGGGCTTGCCCTTGATCGCGACGCTGACGCTCGTCGTCGACGCCTCGGCGTCGGTGATCACCGCGGCGCGTGTCTGCTCGACCAGCGGCACCGGCACGTCGACGCGCGGGCGCTCCTTGCCCGGGTTCTTCAGCTTGCCGAAGCGGGCCTGGATCTCCTTCTCCATCGCCGCCGGGTCGACGTCGCCGACGACGACGATCGCCATGAGGTCGGGGCGGTACCAGTCCTCGTAGAAGCGGCGCAGCGTGGCGACCGGGGCCTTCTCGAGGATGTCCTTCTCGCCGATCGGCTTGCGGTCGGCGTACTTGCTGCCCTGCAGGTAGATCGGCCACTGCTTGTCGAAGATGCGCTGGCCGGCGCCGCGACCGAGCCGCCACTCCTCGACGACGACGCCGCGCTCCTTGTCGACCTCCTTGGCGTCGAAGCTCAGCGCCGACGACCAGTCCTCGAGGATGTCGAGGCCGCGGGCGACGAGCGCCGGATCGTCGGTCGGGACCTTGAGCTGATACACGGTCTCGTCGAACGAGGTGTACGCGTTGAGGTCGGCGCCGAAGTCCATGCCCGACTTCTCGAGGAAGTCGATGAGCGTGTTCTTCTCGAAGCGCTTGGTGCCGTTGAACGCCATGTGCTCGACGAAGTGCGCGAGGCCCTTCTGATCGTCGTCCTCGAGCACGCTGCCCGCGTCGACGGCGAGCCACAGGTACACGCGCTTCTCGGGCTTGCCGTGCTTGCGGATGTAGTAGCTCATCCCGTTCGCGAGCTTGCCGGTGCGCAGCGCCGGATCGATCGGCAGCGCCGGCGAGTCGTCCTTCGTCGCGGCGTCGGGCGTGGTCGCGGCGGCCGCATCGCCGTCGGGGGCCGTCGTCGTGGGTGAGCCCGTGCGGACGGTGCAGGCGGCGAGGAGCAACAGCGGGAACAGCGACCGGGGATGCATCGGCGCGGGAGCGTACGACGAAACCCCGCGTCACGATCCACCGCCGACACCATCCTGCGCGTGACGATCCACCATCACGCCCTGGCCGTCCCCCTGGGAACACGCCACGCAGGTGGGGTTTGTTGCCGCGATCACGCGCGTTGCCTTGCCCGTCGGGCAGGCGCCGACTATCCTGTATGCCCGATGGCGAAAGACGACGAGGGTCACGGACTGTCGGTGCTCAAGGGCGCCCTGCTCGCCCTCGGTGCCCTCGCGGCCGTGGGCCTCGGCCTCAGCCTGGTGAAGGCCCTGTTCATCCCGGTGTTCGTGCTGACGCTCATCGGTGGCGCCGGTTACCTGGGGTACCGCGCCTTCGGCAAGTCGAAGGAGCTGCAGGCGGGCCGCGAGACCAAGGCGCTGTCGTCCTCGGACTTCGACAAGCGCATGCGTGAGCTCGACGCGCTGGATCGCCAGCTCGACGCCGAGATCCGCAAGCGGTCCTAGGGCGGCCCCCTCGAGGATCGATCGAACGATCGCGATCGTTCGATCGCGGACTGGATCAGCGTGCCAACCCGGGTGCCTTCGCCCGCGCGTAGATCCGCCGCCCGAGCTTCACCACCTCCACGATCGCGACCGGTGCCACCGAGCACGCCGCGATGATCGCCCAGTCCGCAGCGCTGGGCGGCACGGTGTGCAGCACGCGCTGCAGCAGCGGCACGTACACCGCGGCGATCTGCAGGGCGACGCACACCGCCACCGCGGCCCAGAGCCACGCGTTGGTGAACGGTCGGTCGAACGCCGAGCGACGCTGCGATCGGGCGTTGAAGGTGTGGAAGACCTGCGCGAAGGCGAGGGTCATGAACGCCATCGTGGTGGCCGCGCCGAGGCCGTCGCCGGCGGATCCGTGCCACCGCAGGCCGACGACGAACGCGACCAGCGTGACGCCGGCGATCATCGCGCCCTGCCACGCGATGAGGCCCACCATCGCGAAGCTGACCAGCCGTTGCTTGGGATCGCGGGGCGGCAGGCTCATCGTGCCGGTCGCGGACGGCTCGACCGCCAGCGCCAGCGCCGGGAACACGTCGGTGACGATGTTGAGCCACAGGATCTGCAGGGGACCGAGCGGCAGCGGCCAGCCGACCATGATCGCCACGAACACCACGAGGATCTCGGCGGCGTTGCACGAGAACAGGTAGTGCACGAACTTGAGGATGTTCGCGTAGATGATGCGCCCCTGCTCGACGGCGCGGACGATGGTCGAGAAGTCGTCGTCGGTGATCACCATCGCGGACGCCTGCTTGGCCACGTCGGTGCCGCGGCGGCCCATCGCGATGCCGATGTCGGCTTGACCGAGGGCGGGGGCGTCGTTGACCCCGTCGCCGGTCATGGCGACCACCTGTGCGTCGCGCTGCAGGGCCTCGACGATCCGCAGCTTCTGCTCCGGCGACACCCTCGCGAACACCGACGTCGTCGCCACGGTGCGCTGCCACGCCGCCGCGTCGAGGTCGACGAGATCCCGTCCGTGGGCCGCCTGCAGCGGACGCTGCTCGAAGTCCCGATCGATGCCGAGCTGCTTGGCGATCTCGGCGGCGGTCGCCGGCTGATCGCCGGTGATCATCACGGTGCGGATTCCCGCCCCTCGGCACAGGGCGATCGCGGCCTTGGCGGTGTCGCGCAGCGGGTCCTCCATGCCGACCAAGCCGACGAAGATCCAGTCGCGCCCGAGGGCGTCGTCGGCGTCGTCGGCGTCGTCGGTGTAGCCCGCGTCGAGGTCGCGGTAGGCGAGGCCGAGCACGCGCATCGCGGTGCCGGCCAGCTCGGTGTTGCGCGCCAGGTGGCGCTCGCGATCGTCGGCCGTGATCGGCGAGCAGCCCGTCGCCGTGCGCTGCGTCGTGCTCACCTCGAGGACCGCGCCCGGGGAGCCCTTCATGTACGCGACGAGCTGCCCCTTCGGCGTCGTGTGCACCGTGATCATGCGCTTGGTCTCGCTGTCGAACGCGCGCTCGGCCACGCGAGGCCAGTCGCGATCGAGCGCGGCGTGCTCGATGCCCGCCTTCTCGGCGACGACCGTGAGGGCGGCCTCGGTCGGATCGCCCAGGACCTTGTCGCCGTCGTCGGTGCGCTCGAGGGTCGCGTCGTTGCACAGCGCGCCGATGCGCAGGGCGAGGACCAGCGACTCGCGCTCGCCGGGCACGATCCGTCGGTCGCCCTCGCGGAACTCGCCGACGCGCGCGTAGCCGGTGCCGGTGACGTCGATCCGCAGGTCGTCGACGACGAGCGCGCGGACCGTCATCTGGTTCTCGGTGAGCGTGCCCGTCTTGTCGGTGCAGATGACCGTGGTCGATCCCAGGGTCTCGACCGCGGGCAGCCGGCGGATGAGCGCGCCCATCCTGGCCATGCGCTGCATGCCGAGCGCGAGCGTCATCGTCGACACCGCGAGCAGGCCCTCCGGCATCGCGGCGATCGCCAGCGAGACGCCGACCTCGAGCATGTGCAGGAACCCGTGGCCGCGCAGCCAGCCCGCGCCCACGACGACCGCCCCGAGCAGGAGCACGACGCCGACCATCCCGTTGCCGAGCCGCGTGAGCTTCTTCTCCAGCGGGGTGGCGCGCGCGGTCGCGTCGGCGACCATCGTGCCGATCTTGCCCAGCTCGGTGTGGGCGCCGGTGGCCGTCACCAGGACGCGACCGCGACCCTCGGTGATCGCGGTGCCGAGGTAGGCCATGTCGACGCGATCGCCGAGGGCGGCGGCGGCGTCCGTCACCGCGTCGGTCTGCTTGGGCACCGTGCGCGACTCGCCGGTGAGCGCGGCCTCCTCGACCTGCAGCTGCGCGCTCTCGATGATGCGACCGTCGGCGGGGACGCGGGCGCCCGCGGCGAGGATGAGCACGTCGCCGGGCACGATGTCGGCCGCCGCGATCTCGCGCTCGGCCCCGCCGCGCAGCACCTGCGCCATGGGCACGGCGTCGTCGCGCAACGCCGACAAGGTCCGCTCGGCCTTCCACTCGATGAGGAAGCCGATGGCCGCGTTGAGGACGATGACGACGAGGATCGCGATCGCCTCCGCGAGGTCGCCCAGGGCGAAGGCGACGCCGGCCGCCGCGAGCAGCAGCACGACGATGATGCTCTTGAACTGGTGCAGGAGGATCGCGAACGGCGAGCGTCCGCGGGCCGCCGCGAGGACGTTGTGTCCGTGCTGCTCGAGTCGCGTGACGACCTGCGCGTCGGAGAGCCCGCGCTCGAGATCGGCGTCGAGCTGCGAGCAGGCCGCGTCGATGGCGAGCGTGTGCCAGGCAGTCGGGCTCGGCGGTGCGGTGGACGGCGTGGCGGCGGTCATGCGGTGGCCTGTCGCCTGTGCAAGCGCGCGACCACGGCGAGGGGCGCGATCCCAAGCTGCGCGCTGGGATCGGGCGGGCGCGCACGCGTGGGCGCGCCCGGCCGGGCGTCGGCGCTCACACGGCGTCGCGGATGGGGGCGCGACGCCGACCTTGCTAGTGCGACTTGAAGATCATCCGGAGCATGCGCAGGTTGATGATCGCGAAGCGGTAGAGCTGGTATGGGACGAACGTGCGCCAGAACAGCGCCCAGCCCGTCGGTTTCATCGCGTTGCGCATTGCGTTCGTGGGGATGGTCATGGCGTGCTCCTGGCTCACTCGGGGATCAGCCACCAGCCGAGCCGGGCCTTGGCCTTGTGCAGGAACATGGAATGCAGGATCCGCTTGATCCAGTGCCCGGCCGATCCGATCTCACCGAACGTGAGCGCCGGGTCGCGGCCGAGGCCGGGGTAGCGCACGTAGTCGGGGACGATCGGGTACATGGTCATCGCCGCCGCGCTGCCGCGGAAGAGGCCGACACCGGCCGAGGCCACGCAGGCCGCGCCCATCTCGGCCATCGACGCGCGATGCAGGGGAGCGTCCGGTCCGTGGCGGATCTGGTCGACGATGCTGAGCGCGACGGTGCGGCCCATGATCCCCGACGGCATGCCGGTCCGCGGAGGCGCCGGCGCGATCCTCGTGCCGTTCGGGGTCTCGAGCGGCCGCGAGATCGCGTGGGGCGGAGCGAACGCAATCCCGACCGCGAACACGTTGGCGTACTTCGGGCTCTGGTACGTCGACGGCCAGTCGCGCGCCCGCCACTCGTCGAAGGGCTTGGCCGCGTAGTCCGCGTCGACCCGCATGAAGTGGTTGGGCGTGAACACCTCGCCCGAGATGTCCACGCCGCCGCGGTCGAATGCCCGGAGGTCGACGCCCGTGAACGGCGGCAGCAGCATCGCGAAGTCGAACGCCAGTTCGTGTGAGGTGCCGTCGAGGGTCTCGTACGCGACCCGGTTCGGATCGACGCGCTGCACGTGGGCACCGGTGATCCACTCGACGCCGCGCTCGACGAACAGCGACTCGGCGAAGACCTTGCTCGGAACGATGTAGCCGCTCTGGCGCAGCTGCAGGCCGTCGACGCCGAAGTCGCCGAGCTCGGCCTCGTTGGTCAGCATGATGATGCGCGCGCGATCCCGGACGCCGGCGCGACGGATCTCGAACTCGAGGTTGAAGATGTACTCGAACGCAGCACCTTCGCAGGTGCAGAGGCCGTGGCCCGTGCCGGCGACGAACGTGAGCGTTTCACCGCGTTTCATCCGTTCGATGCACGTGGCGAGCGCCGCTGCGGCCTGGGCTGCGTGGCCCGAGGTGCAGACCGACAGGCTATTGGCGTCGGGGCCGAGCCCCGGGGTCGCGGCGAAGTTCAGCTTGGGACCCGTCGCGTTGACGAGGTAGTCGTACGTCAGCCGTTCGCGTTGGCCCGCGGTCGAGGCGTCGGTGGATTCGATGACGACGAATCCCTTGGCCTCGTCGGCGGCGCCCTCGGGGTGGAGCTCCACCGCACGTGCCTGTCGCAGCGCGATCCCGAGGCGTGCATAGACGGGGGCGAGCTCGAACGTGACGTCATCGGGCCGCATGCGGCCCACGCCGACCCAGATGTTCGAGGGGATCCAGTTCCATTTTCGGTTGGGCGTCACGACCACGACCTCGTGCTCGCGACCCAGCTTGCGGCGCAGGATCAGGGCTGCGGTGTGGCCAGAGATGCCGGCTCCGAGAACGACGATGCGGGCCATGGTGTCACCATCCGAACGAGGTCGAGGACGTTTGTCCAGGATCCGTGCAAACGAGGGACCACGGGGAGGCCTTCGTTCGGCAACCACTGCGCGCAGCGGCGGCGGGCGTCGCATTCGTAGCGCGCCGCCGGAGTGACGCACGCGGACCGGCTCGAGCGCTGGCGCGTGTCCGTGCGGACCTGATGACGTCACGACGTGGCGATCGCGTCGATCACCGCGTCGCACTCGTCCTCGCGGTGCGCCGGGTGGGGCGCGACGCGGATCCCGTGGCCCTCGCGCGCGTCGACGTCGAACCCCGCGGCCGCGAGCACTGCCACGACGCGCGCGGCGTCGGCGTGTTCGATGCACACGTGTCCCCCGCGCCGCGCGTCGTCGACCGGCGCGCGCACGCGCAGCCCCGCGGCCTGGGCCCGCTCGATCATCCGCGCCGTGAGGGCGACGCTGCGCGCTCGCAGGGCGTCGACGCCGAACTCGGCGACCAGGGCGAGGCCTGCTCGCGCGGCGAACACCGGTGCCATCGCCACCGGCGACTGGGCGAAGCGGGCCGCACCGGCCGCGGGGACGAACCGCGGCGCGATCGACTGCGGATCGACGTGGCCCATCCACCCCGGGAACGCGGGGACCATGCGCTGGGCGAGCTCGGGCCGCACGTACGCGAACGCGAGCCCGAAGTCGCCGCCGCCGAGCCACTTGTGCGAGCAGCCGACCAGCACGTCGACGCCGCTGTCGACGACGTCGACGGGGACGATGCCCACCGACTGACACGCGTCGGCGACGACGATCGCCCCGGCTGCGTGGGCATCGCGGACCAGCGCCGCGAGCGGCAGCATCGCGCCGGTGAAGGACGAGACGTGCGCGACCGCGACCGCCGCGGTCTCGCCGGGTCGCAGCGCGGCCGCGATCCGCTCGGGTTCGACGCCACCGTCGGCGGACGCCTCGAGCACCTCGACCTCGAAGCCGCGCGCCGCCTGGGCGGACCACAGGTAGCGACTCGAGTGGAAGTCGGTCGCGCAGGTCACGATGTGGCGCCGTCGCCCCGGCTGCATCACCGCTGCGATCGCGGCCTGGGCGACGGTGGCCCCCGGCAGCAGCGCGACGCTGCCGGTCGGGGCCCGGAGCAGGGCCTCGACGCCGGTGGTGACGGCGTGCAGGCGCTCGAACCACTGTCCGAAGGCGTTGCGCCCGTGGCGAAGCGAGCGTTGCCACGCGTCGAGATCGGCCAGCGCCGCCTCGGGCAAGGCCCCCAACGAGTGGCTCGCGAAGTAGTGGCGCGTCGACAGCAGGGGCAGACGCGCGCGGAGCTCTGCGGGTGTCATCGGTCGAAGCACACTCGGTCGAAACACAGTGGATACAGCTCGTCGAGGAGCACCCAGAGGGCGATCGCACCGACCCGGGCGCCGCGCCACATCGCTGCGTGCACGGCCGGATCGTCGGGCACGTACGCCATGATCGACGCGGAGTCCTGGGCGTGGCTCTGCTCGAGCTCGTCGTGCAGGAAGGCCCAGCCCAGCGCGCTGTGGGGCACGGATTGCTGGCGACGGAACACCCGCGCGATGACGGCGTCGGTCTGCGACGCGAGGACCTCGGTGAGCGCGGCCATGCCCACGCCCGCCCAGGGATCGTCGGACAGGAACATCGGCTCGACCGCGGCGGCGAAGCGCCGCGCCGGGGCCAGCGCGTCGACGTCGGCGGAGAGCGGCGTGGCCTCGGCCTCGACGGCGGCGAACATGCGCTCGAACATGTGCACGTGGGCCTGCTCGGGATGACCGTGGCCGAGCTCGTCGTCGAGCTGGTGGGCGAGGATCGAGCGCACCGCGACGTCGGGCACCCGCGCGATGAGCCCGGCGAGCCACTGCGTGAAGCGGTGGGCGATGCCGGCGCGCATGTTGAGCGCGAGGCGGTGCATCGCGTTCACCACGTCGTCGGTCTGCTCGAGCCGGCGGAAGAACGGGTGGTTGCGCAGGTCGATCGCGTCGGCGAACGCGATGATCTCCGCGGCGGGCTGCGGCTCGATCGACGCCGCGCCGCGGCCCTCGGGCGGGCGTGGGCACGCGACACGGCACGCCTCGCTGCCGACGTAGATCGTGCAGCTCGGCGCCGCGCTCGCCTTGAGCGAGGCGTAGCTCTGCAGGCCGACGCCGGCCCCGAGCGCGCGGTGGGCCACCGCGTCCACCGCCTCGCGGTAGCGGCCGGTGTCGATGCCACACTCGCCGAGCAGTTCCTCGATCCGATCGCGGGCCTCGACGTCGTCGCGCACGTACGCGCGCACCGGGAAGTGGGCCGTCACCGAGGTCGGCCGATCGCGGCCGGCCACGAACGAAAGGCAGGTGCTCACCGGCAGGTCGTCGAACGGGCCGTCGCCGCCGCCGATCGTGCGGCACAGCGTGCGGGCGCGGCCGGGCGCGGTGTCGGTGGCCAGGGCGAAGACCCGCTCGAGCTCGTCGGCGGTCGCGTGCTCGTGGGCGAAGTAGACCTTGACCCGCGCCGCCGCGCTGCGATCGAGGTCGATCGAGAAGTAGCGGATCTCGTCGACGTCATGGCCGCGGTGGCTCGCCTCGAGCACCGACGCGAACGCCGAGCGCAGGCCGAGGGCGGCGAACGCCTGCTCGACGACCGCGCTGGCGTGGTAGCGGCCGTGGATCTGCGGGTTGAGGTAGACCTTGAACAGCGGCTTGCCGCCCGCAGCGGCGGCAGGAGCACCGTCGCCGAAGCCGACGCCGTGCCACAGGCCGAAGGTGCCGTCGCCGTCGCGCGGCAGGAACAGCTCGCGGATCCGCTCGAGCGCATCGACCTCGGCGCCCCACGGGATCAATCGTGCGGTGAGGTCGAGGCCCGCGGCGACGTTCGACGCCCAGGTGGGCTCGCGGCCCTGTGCCTCGACGATGAGTCGCGGCTGCACCGTGCCGCCGGCGTAGGCGACCGAGAGCTCCCATGGGGTGCCGTCGTCGGAGATCTGCGAGCGCCACCGCGGGTCGGCGGCGATCGGCTGGTCGCCCCAGCCCGCGAACATCGCGTCGACGATCTCGGTGACCGCGAGCGGGCATGCGGAGCGCCGGAGCGCGCGCCAGAACGCCGCGAAGTCGCGCAGGCCGAGCTCGGCCCAGGTGCGCGCCCCGTGGGCCACATGCGCGGTGTCGAAGCGGGGGAGCGAGGGTGGACGCATCAGCATTGCGAGGGGGCAGAGCAACCCCCGTGCCGCCGGTCCTGCGCGTCGCGACGGCCGAATTCCCGGCCGTGCCTGGCACACGTGCCAGCGCGTGCCAGGCACGTGCCGGCCCCGGTCACATCGGCCCGCGGCCGCGACTCGGTCGGCGCGAGGCCGCCGAACTCCATGCCATCCCTGATCTCGAGCTTGTCCCTGCTCTCGACCCTCGTCACCGCGCTCGGCGTCGCGCCGCCGATCTCGCTCCCGCCCGGCGCCGCCAGCAGCCGCTCGCACCATGGCCCCTCGATCCCGACGCAGAAGCCCGAGGTCCGCGTGCGCCTGCGGATGGCGCTGAAGATGGTGCTGCCCAACGACGCCGCCGAGGCCGGCGCGTCGATCCCCCCGAGCATCTCCGACCTCGTCGCGCTCGGGAACAGCGAGGACGAGATCTACTACACCATCGCCGCGCTGCCGAAGGGCACCGGCAACGCGCAGATCAAGACCATCCGCCCGGCAGGATCTCCCGACATCTGGGAGATGGGCTACTCGTCGCTCATCAAGCAGCACCGCGTGTTGTTCGAGGGCAAGCTCACCGCCGACGAGAAGGCCTACTTCGCGGTCGCGATCGGCGAGCAGGACAACGCGCAGGCCGCCGCGATCTCGCTGATGCTCGGCGACATCGCCGGTTTCATCGGCGGGCTCGAGGCGCCCGCGGGGGGCGAGGTGCCCGCGTCGTTCGGCCCGGCCGCGAAGGCGACAGTCGAGCGCATCCGCGACAAGGGCGACGACGTCATCGGCATGTTCGTCGTCACCGTCGGCGGCGGGCGCAAGCTGTCGGTCGATGGGTCGACGAACACCAAGGTGAAGATCCTCGAGTCGAGCAGCACCGAGGTGCTCGCCGAGCTCTCCGGCGGCGGCGCGCGCTACCAGGTGCGCCTGTGGGTCGAGGACACGGAGCTGCCGCGGCCCAAGAGCCGCAAGGTCGTGGGCAAGACCTCCGACAAGTGCAGCGAGGACGATCTATGGGTGCACGGCAACGACGGCCAGGTGCTGCTGCACAAGGGCGACACCAAGGACATCCCGCGGGGCGCCGGCCAGTTCACCTGGTACTGCGACGGCAGCGAGGAGTCCGCGGTGGCGGACCCGGGCACGGAGGTGATCTCGGCGCGTCGCGCCTCCTCGGGCCGCAACATCGACTGGGTGTTCCTGCGCGAGGACACCGCGACGCCCGACTTCGTCGAGTGACGACCGCGCTGCGCGTGCTACCTTCGCCCCCCGATGTTCTCGACCCCGGCGAGTCGCGCGGTCAGCTTCACGATCTACGTCGTCGGCGCCGACGGCTCGGCGCGGGCGTTCCTCACCGAGCTGGTCGAGGTGCTGCACCAGCCCGAGGATCTGTTCGAGACGCCCTTCGGGTGCCTCACGACGACGTCGATCGCGATCGGCGACGAGCAGGTGGACTTCGAGTGCTTCGCCTTCGACGACGACGCCCACGATCCCCACGAGCCCGCGATCGCGCAGTGCGACGCGCTGCTCGTCCTGCCCGGCGTCGAGGCGAGGAAAGAAGCGATCGCCGCGGTGGCCCACGTCGAGCATCCGCCGCTCGTCGTCTGGTACGGCGCCCCGACGCAGCCCATCGAGGCGGCGTTCGCCGACCTCGCGCAGCTCGAGCGCAGCGGGACCGCGTACGAGGTGTTCAAGGGCGTGTGCGTCGGGCTGATGACCGCGCGCAAAGAGGGCCTGCTGCGTGAGCGCAACGCCGACGCGTGAGCGCGCGGGCCTTCATCCCCGGATCGCCGACAGCGACGACACGCTGTCGTTGGGGATCCCCACGCTCTCGACCCAATTGTATCGACCCGGCCCGAAACGCGCGGACTTCGTGCCCGAGAAGTTGATGTCGCGCCAGAAGGTCCAGTTTCCCTCGAGGATCACGAACGACGAGATCTTGTCGTTGAAGAAGTTGTCATCGGCCGCGGCGAGGTTGGATTCCTCGTAGAAGACGTGCTTGTGCTGGCCGCGGAAGTTGATGTGCTCGAACAGGATGATGTGCGCCATGCTCTGTGGGTGACACGAGGGGGGCGTTCGATCCTTCGCATGCTCGGTGACAACTCACTGATCCAAGGGCCCGCACGGCCGCTTGCGGCTCAACGCGGCGCCTCTGCCCAAAGGAACCCGCGCAGCTGCCCCTCCGTGAACCCGACCGCGCGATCCTCCGGGTACGTGCGATGCAGCAGCACCGCCACATCGGCCGCGATCGCCGTGCTGTCGCCGTGGCACTGCAGGCACCGGGCCTGGGTGAGGATCGGGCGCACGACGCCGACCTTGCCCTCGAGCTCGACGACGGTGGTGCCCGTCAGTGGCTCGGTCATCGCGGCGCCGACGAAGGGCTTGAGCCACGGGCGCGGGGCGTTGGCGCCGTTGCGGAGCTTGTGGCTGGTGCGGCCCACCGCGACGCCGAACTCGCTGGCGACGTCCGAGGCGATCTTCGGGGCGTCGTCGGTGCACACCGTCACCGCGCCGGCGGGTCCACCCTGGGCGAGCGCCTCGCCGAGGCGCGCCGCGAGTCGCTGCTGCAGGGCGTCCATCGCGACCTCGGCGTTCGCGACCGGCGTCGCGAGCTCGGCGGGGATCGCATCGCGTGCGTAGCTGCGCTCGCGGCCGCAGGCGAGGGTGGCGGTCAGCGCGAACAGGGTGGCGATCGCGAGCAGGGCGCGGCGGGGCGGTGTCACCGGGGGAATCTAGCAGGTGATCGCTTCGCTGCTGCGGCGCTTTGACAGGCCTTCTCGCGCACTGTTAGCGTGACGTGTGTTGCGATGGCTCCCCTTACTCGCGTTCGGTGTCGCCGCGTGCGCCTCCCCCAGTACGCAGGACGCCGAGACCACCGGCGGCCCCTCGAGCGAGGGGGGCGGCGCCACCGGTGAACGGGGGGATTCGAGCACGGGCACCAGCACGGGCACGGGCACCAGCACCGGCGCGGGCACCAGCACGAGCGGAGACAGCAGCAGCAGCGCCGCCGGGGAGACCAGCACGAGCACGGGCGGCGAGGCCTCCGCGTGGCCCGAGGCGTGCGCGGACATCTACGACCCCGAGATCCTCCCCACATTCGAGCTGACGTTCAGCGACGCCGCGTGGCAGGGAATCGAGGCGGACTGCTCGGAGGGCGCCCAGAACTACCACCCCGTCGAGTTCACCTACGACGGCGAGACCGTCGCCGCGATGGCGCGACTGAAGGGCAACTGGTCCTACGATTGTCGGAAGTACCAGTTCGTCATCTCCTTCAACGAAGAGGATCCCGAGGCCCGATTCCACGGTCTGCGCAAGATCGTGCTCGACGCCCCCTGGTACGATCATACCCTGCTCCACGAGCGGCTGGCCTTTCCGCTGTTCGAGTCGCTCGGGTTGCCGTATTCTTGTGCGAACAACGCTCGATTGATGGTGAACGGGGAGTACTACGGCCTCTTCGCGAACCTCGAGCGGCTCGACAAGGAGTACCTGCAGCGCCACTTCGAGGAGGCGGACGGCAACCTGTACGAGGCGGGCTACGAGCTCGAGACCAACGAGGCCGAGAACAACACCGCGAACCTCGAGGCGCTGTGGGCCGCGACGACGATCGAGGAGGTCGAGGCGCTCGTCGACCTCGACCAGGCCGTCGCCGAGTGGGCCGCCGAGGCGATGCTCCCCGCCATGGACGGCTATTGGGCGGGGGTCGAGATCAACTATTTCATCTACGACCACCCCTCGCGGGGATTCGTCTACCTTCCGTACGATCTGGATCTCGCCTTCGGCGACGCGGCGTACGACGACGGCTCGCTGATCTGGCCCGACGCCGTCGCGTCGGATCCGATCACGTACGAGCATCCGGGGTGGGAAAAGGAGCCGCTGGTGCAGCTGGTCCTCGCCGACCCGACGTGGTGCGGGCGATTCGTCGAAGAGCTCGTGGCGGCGCGCGCGGCCTACTCGCCGGAGGCGATGGCCGCGGATCTCCTGCTGTGGGACGCACAGATCCGCGACGCGCTCGTCGAGGATCCGAACCGCACCTTCTCGGCGATGCAGCACGACGCGGCGGTCGCCGGGCTCGAGGAGTTCTTGGTCGCCCGCGCCGCGGTCGTCGACGCGTGGTTGGCCGAGGGCGACCACTGTCCGGCGCAGTGGTGAGCTGCCACGCGGACGCGATCACTGGACCGTGATCTGCGTGTCGCCGCGCAGCGGCGGGATCTCCAGCAGCAGCGCGCCACCGTCGGCCTCGCGGATTCGCCATGGGTGGGTCGCGAAGCTCTGGATCGACCAGTCGTTGCCGCCCGAGATCACCTGATAGCTCTGCTCTGCACAATCGTAGGCGACCCAGAACACCTCGACGTCGAAGTTGCAGGTGTTGTCGATCGAGAGCTGCGCCTCGGTCGCGTCGGAGATCGAGCACTCCGCCGGGGCGACCTCGGGGAGCGGATCGCCGAGGCAACCGCCGAGGGGCTCGCCCGAGCTGCTGCTGCTGTCGTTCGACCCGGTGCTCGAGCTCCCCGCGGAGGGATCGCCGGTGGACTCGGTCGCGTCGCTCGTGGTCGCGTCGCCGGCGGTCGCGTCGCTGGCGGGATCGGTGCTCGCCGGGTCGGTCGCCTCGCCGCTGGCCGCACCGCTCGGATCGGAGCCGCCGTCGACGTTGGTGCCCGCCGTCGTGCCCGTCGCCGTCGAGGCGCTGCCGTGGTCCGTGCTCGAGGCTCCGCCCGAGCCGTCGCCGTCGATCGCCGCGGCCTCGACGGGCGACCCGGCGCACGCGGTCACCAGGAGCAGCAGGGCCGACGCGCGGATCATGGTCACCAGCGTAGCAGGACGTCACCGCTTCGATGTGGGGTCCTCGAGGATCGCGACCATCATCAGGGCGCCGAGCGCCGTGAAGAACGTGATGCTGAGGACGAGCACCACCGCGGACTCCCACGCCTTCGCCGTCGCGGTCGCGGCATCGAGCGCGCGATCGAGGTGCACGCACCACGGCTCGTGGGCGACGATCAGGCCCGGGGGAGCCGGCGTGGGGGTGGGCGCTCCGAGGACGGCGCCCGGCGCCGCAGGGATGGCCCCCGCGCCCGCGATCGCGGCCGGCACCTCGGGCCGGAGCTCGCGCACGAGGGCATCGGCGACGTCGCGGTCGATCCGCGCGAGGCGGCCGCGGACCGCCTGGCGCTCGTGGTCCCACGCGCGCAGGGTCCACGTGTCCGGGGCGCAGGCCCACAGCGGCACCTCGCCGCTCGGTCGGCGCCGGAACATCGTCTCCTCGTCGCTCACCTCGGTGGCGAGCGTCACCGGGGCGAGGGCGATCGTCGTGGTCGTGGTCGGGCGCACCCCGCCGTTCGCGTCCCGTCCGCCGCCGCGCACGAAGGTGATCTCCGCCTCGGCCTCGGAGCGCACGCGGGCGTCGGTGATCCGCACCCAGATGTCGTCGTCGCGCTCCGCGAGCACCTCGGCCAGCGACACGCCGTCGAGGGCCCGACCGGCCCGGAGCAGCAGCGCCTCCTGGTAGTCGTCGGTGCCGAAGCCGTGCATGAGCGAGACGACGAGGACCCCGATGCCCGCGCCGACGCCCTGCGAGATGGGCTGGCGCGCGACGACGAGCATCAGGCCGACCCAGCCGCCGAGCAGCACGACCCCGAGCACCGCGGCGAGGATCTTCGAGTGATCGCCGGCGATCAGCACCTGCGGCCCGACGACGGCCGCGAGCAGCAGCGCCCAGCTGGGCAGCGCGGCCACGGCGTGGCGCCGCAGCGTGCCCGAGCTCGGGGAGGGGACCGGGCGCGACGGCGGCATGGGCGGTCGAGGCAGCGGCGGGCCGATGTGACACCCCGGGGTGCTCGGGCCGCCGAGGTGTCCCGTCATCCTTCGACCGCGGGGCCCGGGCCTCCGCTACGATCCAGGTCGGTGTCCGATCCCGACGACGTGACCGGGCGGCCCGCGGTGCGGGCGGTGCAGACGCGGCTCATGGTCGCCTTCGCCGACGAGCTGCCGGCCGAGGACCGCGCGGCGTTCGTCGGCGCGGTGCGGCCCGCGACGCTCGACCGGGCCCACCGCGCGTTCGGGCTCGCGTGGTTCCCGCTGGAGGAGCACATGCACCTGTGCGTCGAGCTCGACCGCGTGATCGGGCCCGAGCGCTTCCGCCTGCTGATGTGCGACACGTTCCGCCGGGCGATGGACACGGCGATGCTCCGCGGGATGTTCGGGATGATGCGCCGGGTCTCCGAGGATCCGGTCGGTACGCTCCTGCGCAACGCCGCGCGGTTGTACGGCTACGTGACGCGCGACGTCGGGTCGATGCAGCACGTCCCGATCGGGCCCGGCGAGGGCCGGGTCGATCTCGAGGGCTGGCCGGTCGCGTTCGACTTCGAGGTGTGGACGATCGGCACCGCCGGCTGCATCGAGGGGGCCATCCTCGGCCTCGGTGCGTCGGGCACGGTCGAGCGGTCACGGATCGATCCCCGCGCCGGCACTGCGAGCTACGCCGTGCGGTGGTGAGGCACGCCGGGGCCGAGGGCGAAGCGCCGATCTCACGGCGTCGAGATGGCCACCGCGAGGTGGGCGGCCTCGGCGGTCTCGACCAGCGCGACGGCCTCCGCGTGGGCGAGGTCGGGCGGCGCGACGATCACGATCCCCTCGTCCCGCGCCGCCGTCACGGAGGCCACGATGCGGTCCCAGACCCCCGCGTCGTCGATGCGCAGGGGTCCCTCGCGGTGGGCGCCCCGCTCGATCGTCGCGCTGCGGCCCTGGAAGCGCACCGTCGCGGGGCCGGGGACGAGGCCCTCGCAGGCGCCCTCGGTGACGCGGCCGTCGTCGAGGCACGCGCGCGCGACCGGAACGATGCGTCCGCCGTCGAGGTCTCGCTGGCGGAGCTCGACGGTGCACCGCCCCGGCGGCGTCGCGAAGTCGTCGCCGCGGAAGGCCGTGCCCGTGATCGCCAGGCTCTCGCCGGGCCGGTAGTCACGCAGTCCCACGCGCAGCGTCGATCGTGACTGCAGCGGCGTGCCATCACCGACGCAGGCCGCGGCGGCGGTCAGATCGCCCTGCTCGGCGGCATCGCCCACGGTCACGCGCGCCGCGAAGGACAGGCCCCCGGAGGTCGACGCGTCGCTGGGGTGCCACTCGGCGCGGACCGGGCCAATCGCGAGCGGGCCGTCGGGGATCGCCCGCGGTAGCGCGGCCTCGGGGCACGCCGTCGCGGTGATGCCTTCGGGCGTCCAGCAGAAGCGGCCGACGTCGATCGGGGGGAAGTGCGTCACCTCCGGGAACACGCGGCTCGGCTGCACCCGCAGGGTGACCTCGCAGGCCGTCGGAGGCCCGGCCGCGAACGCGTTGGGGAGGAACGACGAGGCCGAGCTGGTCTGGCGGGTATCCGGCGCGTCGACGCGGAGCTCGGCGTTCCCGCCGAAATGCGTCCCCCAGACCACGCCGTCGGCCGTGCACGCGCTGCGTGTGCCGAGCATCGCGCCGTCGGGGAGCTCGCGCTGCACCACCACCTCGAGCTCGAACGACACGCTGTTCTGCGCGCTGTCGGAGTCGAGCGTGACCGGGCCCGCGCCGAGCCCGAGCACGGTCGAACGCCGCGCGGTCACGGAGCGCACGGCGACAGGTGCCGTGGGATCGGCCGGGAGGTCGGCCCGCCAGGTCTCGGTCCCGCAGGCGACGAGCGGGACGAAGAGCGCGAGGACGCGACGGAGAGACGCGCAGGTCGGGCGGGGGATCGCGGGGTCGGGCATCGAGGGGTCCTCGGGGAGCGGCACGGGGTCACCCCGATCGTTCCACGACCGACGCTCCGGTTTAAGTCGATCGCCGCGGTCCGCGGGCCTTCGGTCGCGCCCGCGCGTACTCCGGGATCTCGAAGCGCCGGCGGTAGGCCCCCGGCGTGAGGCCCGTGACGCGCTTGAACAACCGGCGGAAGAACGCCGGCTCCTCGTATCCGACCGTCCAGCGAAGAGCTCGACGCGTTCCGGACCGGCAACGGCGTCGCGTGGGGCGAGCACCACGGGCGGTTGCACTGCGGCGTGGCGTCGTTCTACCGCAACGCCTATCGCGCGAGTCTGGTCCCGCAGTGGCTGCCCGAGCTCGACGGCGTCGTCGAGAAGCTGCGCGCCGGGGCACTCGTGGCCGACGTGGGCTGCGGGCATGGCCACTCGACGCTGTTGATGGCCGAGGCGTTCCCGGCCTCGCGCTACCACGGGTTCGACACCCACGCGGCGTCGGTGGTCGCGGCACGGGGGCTCGCGGCCGAGGCCGGTCTCCCGCAGGCGACGTTCGAGACGGCGAGGGCCGACGCGTATCCGGGCACCGGGTACGATCTCATCTGCTTCTTCGATTGCCTGCATGACATGGGTGATCCGGTGGCCGTCGCTACTCGCCGAGGACGGGACGGTGTTGCTCGTCGAGCCGTTCGCGGAGGATCACCTGGGTGAGGGCGTGTCCCCGGTGGCGCGGCTCTACTTCGCGTCGTCGACCACGGTGTGCTGCGCCCACGCGCTCTCCGACGGCGGACGAATGGTGCTCGGCGCACAGGCCGGGGAACGACGGTTGGCGGACGTGTTCCGCAAGGCTGGGTTCACGCGGTTCCGTCGGGCCGCGGCCACGCCCTTCAACCTGATCCTCGAGGCGCGACGCTGAGGATGCAGCGGTGGTGATGACGCGCGCCGTTGGTGCGGCGTCGTGGGAGCGCCGAGCCTGGCCGCCGCGTACACGCGGCGCCGGCTCGGCGCTCGCCGTCTCGCGATCGAACGGACAGCGGAGCGCACGGATGCCCCTCGAATGCATGGCCGAAAAGGCCGTAGACGGCGGAATTCGACCGGTTGCGGCGAGAATTCGGTTGACGTTCGTTCGCGCCCGAGTAGGTTGACCACGCGTTGTCACCAAGGAGCACGAGATGAATCGGATCGCAGCATGGATGTCGATCGCCGCCGTCGGCGTGGCCGTGGGGGTCGCCTGTGGCCCGCGGAGGGAAGACCCCGTCGAGCAGCTCGAGCACCGCCTCGCCGCGTGCACGCAGACGTGCGAGGCGAGGTACGCGTCGACGTGTGATTTCGAGGCCATGTGCGAGGTGGATTGCGGTCTGTATCCGAAGGGCGAACTCCTCGCGCCGTTCGACTCGACCGAGGACTGCATCGAGTCCTGCGCCGACCCTGTCGGCGACGCGGCGTACGGCTGGGGTTACGTCGGCGACGGCGAGGACGCGTGCGGCCAGGAGTTCGAGACGCACGCGAGCTGTCTCGCCGCGCTGAGCTGCGCCGACCGGTTCCGCTATTACACCGATGTGCCGAAGCGCGCCTCTGCGGCCGAGTTTCCGTGCGGCGTCGAGACCTACGCGATGTTGGATTGCCAGTCTGCCCACCCCTACGACGATCAGCAGGATGAATGAGGAGAACAGACGATGAATCAGTCGATTCGAACCCATTGTGTCGTGACAACGGCGATTTTGTCGGCCTCGTTGGCCACGGCGTGCCTCGAGGACAATCCGAACAATGACGAGTGCATGAAGCACTGCTGGGAATATTCGTACGTGGTGGCCGACCCGAATGGTGACGGTGACCTCGAGGACTCGTGTACGAACCGAAACGCGGCGGAGGCCATGGTCGTTCCGATTCCTGGGAATGGCGCATTTCGCGGTCGCGCCTGCATCGAGTTCCAGGCCGACCACAACCGGGTGAAGCAGGTGATCGCTGCTGCGCAGTCAGGGTCCGTCGCCGGGCTGTCGGCGGCACAGGTGGCCGCTTGGGACGAGCTGACGCAGAAGATCGCGGCCGACGCCCTCGATGCGTGCATCTCCTACGCTACCGGGGGTTCGGATCACGACGACATCAACCTCGGCCTACCGGGCGACCAGGCGTGCACGGGCAGCACGGCGGAGGCCGTCTGCACGACTGCCGCCTACGACGCCGTCCTCGCCGCGTTCTCCCTCTCCGACCAAGGCGCCGACATCGCGATCCCCTCCTACGCCGGGGTCGAGTCCGGCCTCGTCGCCCAGCCGGAGTGTCAGTTCATCCCCGAGACGACCGGCGAGGAGCCGACCGGCGGCGATCCGACCGGTGGTCCGCAGAGCGGTGGCGACGGCGGCCAGAGCGGTGGCACGGGCGCCGACGTGACCGGGGCCGACGAGGCCGGCATGTTCGGGGATCTCGACGACGGGGTGCATTGCACCGGCACGCGGTGCTCGGTCGACATGGCGGTGTGGTCGAGGATCCTCGACCACTTCTCGACCTTCTACGACGAGGGCGTGACGCTGGTGATCGGCCCGACCGGGGCGCCGTGCAACGCGGTCGGGGCCAAGCTCGGCGGGCTCGGCAACGGCGAGGACGCCAACGATCTGGCCGTCGCGTTGGGCCTGCGCAACGGCGACGTCATCACCAAGGTCGAGGGCGTCTCGCTGGCGAATCTCGCGGCGGCGGCGGCGGTCGTGAACGACCTGCAGTCGAGCGTCGATCCGATCACGATGACGGTGCGGCGCAAGGTGACGACGAACTCGTGCGCGACGCTGAGCTACACGATCACGCTGACCGGCGGGTGAGCAGCCGATGAGCGCGAGGGCGCCGGGAGGATCCCGCGCCGGTGGCACGATGGAGGACGGGACAGTGGACGATGCGTGCAGCCCGACCGGGCCGCGGGGTGCTCATCAAGCAATTGGTTGGTAGCCGCACACGTCCTCGTAGACCACGCAGCCGGGCGAGGCCATGCACACCGAGAGGTCGGTGATCATCTCGCAGTTGCGGATGCAGCCGCCGAGCTCGGGGAGCCAGATGCACTGCGACTCGGTCTGGCACGTCGGCTCGTCCGGCAGGTCGGTGCACGTCGGGAGGTCCCCGGTGTCGCTGCCGCTGTCGGCGGCCGAGCTCGAGCCGTCGTCGGAGGTGACGCCGGTCGGATCGGTGCTCGGCCCCGTACTCGGGTCGGTGGCGCCGGTGCTGGGCTCGGCCGTCGGGTCCTCGGTCGCGGATGCGCTCGAGTCCGCCGA
>LNFM01001731.1_pt1 | contig 54049 bp, 46 predicted proteins | sample 596031 | NCBI WGS metagenome assembly LNFM01 (sample SAMN04254537, study PRJNA301005) | activated carbon metagenome | isolation source: dual media filters at the Ann Arbor, Michigan drinking water treatment plant | place: USA: Ann Arbor
ACCTTCCCCCACCGAAGGTGGGGGAAGGGGTGTACGTCCCCTCCCCCGGCTTTGCCGGGGGAGGGTTAGGGAGGGGGCGCCGCCGGTTCCTCAATGCGCCCGCTCCCAATTCGGACCCGACCCTACATCCACCACCAGCGGCACTGCCAGCTCGGCAACGCGCGTCATGTATCCCGGCAGTTCCGCCATCACCCGCGCGAGTTCCGCATCGGGCACCTCGAGCACCAGTTCGTCGTGTACCTGCATGATCAGACGCGACACGAGGTGCTCTTTCTCGATCCATTGCTGAACCGCGATCATCGCGAGCTTGATGAGATCGGCGGCCGTCCCCTGCATCGGCGCGTTGATGGCGGCGCGCTCCGCGCCTTGACGCCGGCCCTGGTTCTGCGCACGAATCTCCGGCAGATACAGGCGCCGCCCGAACACGGTCTCGACGTACCCGGAATCGCGAGCCGAGTTGCGCGTGCGCTGCATGTAGTCCGCCACACCCGGATAACGCGCGAAGTAGCGCTCCATGTACTGCTGAGCGGCCGACCGTTCGATACCAAGCTGGGAGGCGAGGCCGAACGCCGACATGCCGTAGATCAACCCGAAATTGATCACCTTGGCGTAGCGGCGCTGCTCGGAACTCACTTCACCCACCGGGACACCGAACACTTCGGACGCTGTCGCCCGATGCACGTCCTCACCTGCCGCGAACGCCTTGAGCAGTGACGCATCCCCCGACAGGTGCGCCATGATGCGCAGTTCGATCTGCGAGTAGTCGGCCGAAACGATGTGTGAACCGGGCGGCGCGATGAACGCTTCGCGGATGCGGCGGCCTTCGACGGTGCGCACCGGAATGTTCTGCAGGTTCGGATCGGTGCTGGACAGGCGTCCGGTCACCGCAGTGGCCTGCCCATAGTTGGTGTGCACGCGGCCGGTCGACGGGTTCACCATGCGCGGCAACTTGTCCGTGTAGGTCGACTTCAACTTCGATACGCTGCGCCAGTCGAGAATGCGCTTGGGCAGCGGATGATCGAGGGCGAGCTGTTCCAGCACCTCTTCGTCCGTGGAAGGCGCGCCGCTCGGGGTCTTCTTCACCACGGGCAGCTTGTGCTTCTCGAACAGGATCTCCTGGAGTTGCTTCGGTGACCCCAGATTGAACGGCTGCCCGGCGAGCTCGTGCGCCTCGCGTTCGAGCTCCAGCATGCGCTGACCCAGCGCGGTGCTCTGGGACTCGAGCAACCGGGCGTCGATGAGCACGCCCTGGCGTTCCATCTTGAGCAGCACCTGCATCACCGGCATCTCGATGTCGCGGTACACCCGGGCCAACGCGGGCTCGCGTTCGAGTTGCGGCAGCATCGCCTGGTGCAGCTGCAGCGTGATGTCGGCGTCCTCCGCCGAGTACTCGGTGGCGCGTTCGACACTGACCTGGTCGAAACCGATCTGGCTGGCGCCCTTGCCGGCGACTTCCTCGAAGGTGATCGTCTTGACCCCGAGATGCCGCATGGCCATGGAGTCCATGTCGTGCGGCTTGTGGCTCTCGATCACATACGACTCGAGCAGGGTGTCGTGCACGACGCCGCCGAAGCGGATATCGTGATTCAACAGCACGTGCGCGTCGTACTTCGCGTTCTGGCCGAGCTTCGGCCTGTGGTCGCTCTCGATCCAGGGCTTCAGCCTGGCCAGAGTCGCCTTGAAATCGAGCTGCTCCGGTGCGCCCGTATAGCGGTGCGCAAGCGGCAGATAAGCTGCTTCATGGGGCGTGATCGCGAAGGACAGGCCGACGATTTGTGCCGTCATCGGATCGAGGCCGGTCGTCTCGGTGTCGAACGCGGTGATCGGGGCGGCGTCCAGTTTCGCCATCCAGCGGTCGAGCGCCGTGGCGTCGAGGATGCATTCGTAGTGCCGCTCCGGCGGCGGGGCATCGAGTGCCGGCGCCGAGGCGGGTTGCGGATCGGCGGCATTCGCATCCTTGAGCTCGCGCAGCCAGGTCTTGAAATCGAAGCGCTCGTACAGTTTCGCGAGTTGCTCGCGATCTTCCGGTTGCGCCGCGAGCTCTTCCGGACCGAGGGGCAGTTCGACGTCGCACTTCACCGTCAGCAAGCGGCGGCCCTGGGGCAGCCAGTCGAGCGCCTTGCGCAGGTTGTCCCCGACGGCCCCACCGATCTCGTCGGCGCGCTTGACGATCTCGTCGAGGGTTCCGAACTGCTGCAGCCACTTGACCGCGGTCTTCGGCCCCACCTTCTCCACGCCGGGCACATTGTCCACGCTGTCGCCCACCAAAGTGAAGTAGTCCACGATCCGTTCCGGCGGCACCCCGAACTTGGCTTCGACGCCGGGCACATCGAGCGTCTCGTTCGACATGGTGTTGACCAGGGTCACGTGCGGCGTCACCAGTTGCGCGAGGTCCTTGTCGCCGGTCGAGATCACGGCGCTGATGCCGGCTTGCTCGGCTTGCGCCGCCAGCGTCCCGATCACATCGTCCGCCTCCACGTGGTCCACCATGAGCAGCGGCCAGCCGAGTGCGCGGACGAGTTCGTGGATCGGCTCGATCTGGCGCGCGAGGTCCTCGGGCATGGACGGGCGGTTCGCCTTGTACTCGGGATACCAGTCGTCGCGGAAGGTCTTTCCTTTCGCGTCGAAAACGCAGGCGATATAATCCGCCGGCACCTCACGACGGAGACGGCGCAGCATGTTGGCCACGCCGTACACCGCGCCGGTCGGCTCTCCGGCCCGGTTCCTCAAGTCCGGCATCGCGTGGAACGCGCGGTACAGATAGGACGAACCGTCCACCAACAAAAGCGTCTTCACGTGTTCTTCCGAATCACCGCTCGAGGAAACCCATGACGATCGGGAACAAGATTCCTGTTCCGCTTGCGCCCGAGCTCCTGGACAAATCCTGGTCGGCACGCGAGTCGTGGCGGGTGCTCGCGATTATGGCAGAGTTCGTCGAGGCGACCGAACGTCTCAATGCCGTGCGGCCCGCGGTCTCCATCTTCGGCAGCGCGCGAACACCGCCGGACCACCCCTACTACGCGCTCACCGAGCGTATCGCGCGCGAACTCTCCGATGCCGGCTTCACCGTGATCTCCGGCGGTGGTCCGGGCATCATGGAAGCTGCCAACAAGGGCGCGTTCTACGGGCGGTCGCCGTCGGTCGGCCTCAACATCCAGTTGCCGCACGAGCAGCTCTCCAACCGCTACCAGGACATCAGCCAGACCTTCCGCCACTTCTTCGCGCGCAAGGTCATGTTCGTGAAGTTCGCCTCGGCCTACGTGGTGATGCCCGGTGGCTTCGGCACGCTGGACGAGCTGATGGAAGCATTGACCCTGGTGCAGACCCGCAAGACGCGCCGCATTCCGATCATCCTGGTGCAGGCGTCGTTCTGGAAGGGCATGCTCGACTGGTTCCGTTCGACCCTGGTCGCCGAGAAGATGATCGACCCCGAGGACATGGATCTCATTCAGGTGATCGACGAGCCGAGCGCCGTCGTCCAGGCGATCTTCAGCCACTACGAGAAGCGCGGGTTCGAGCCTTCCGCGGCGGAGCGCGAGGCTCTGCTCAATCTTTAGATGAGACAGCCCCCACGCTTCCTTCGGTCGCTGCCCCCCGGGGGGGCGCGTCAGCGTCTTGGGGCGGCCCGGCGACACCCACCTCGAAGTTCGTTACGAGAGGGCCCGTGCGACCCGGCTGCGCCGGCCGCGGGCCCGTCGCGATAGCCGATGTCGTACTGACATGTCCGTCTTCACCCGCGTCACGGCCGAGCAACTGTCCGAATGGCTCAAGGGCTATTCCGTCGGTCATCTGAGCGAGCTGAAAGGCATTCTCGCCGGCATCGAGAACACCAACTACTTCGTCACGACCACCAACGGTCGCTATGTGCTCACCCTGTTCGAGAAACTGAAGCCGGCCGAACTGCCGTTCTATCTCGAACTGATGGCGCACCTGTCGAATCATGGCTTGCCGTGTCCGAAGCCGATCGCCAATCTCGACAACTCGTTTCTCGGGCACCTGAACGGCAAGCCGGCCGCGCTCGTGACGTGTCTCGACGGTGCGCCGGTGATGACTCCGGGTCCCGAGCAATGCGCGCGCGTCGGCGAAGTGCTGGCCGACCTGCATCTCGCGGGGCGCTCCTACCGCGGGCATCTCGACAACCTGCGCGGCCCGAAGTGGTGGACCGCCACCGCGCCCGAGTTGCTGCCGTTCCTGTCCGACACGAACAAGGCCATGCTGACCGGCGAAGTGGCGTTCCAGGCGAGCCATCGGCTCGACGACCTGCCGCGCGGTGTCGTGCATGCCGACCTGTTTCGCGACAACGTGCTGTTCCACGGCGAAGTGATCGGAGGCGTGATCGACTTCTACTTTGCCTGCATCGACGTCCTGCTCTATGACGTGGCCATCACCGTGAACGACTGGTGCACGACGGAAGATTGCGAACTCGATCCGGTGCGTACACGCGCCCTGCTGGATGCCTATCGCGGTACCCGCGATTTCACCGAAGCGGAAAGAAGGGCGTGGCCGGTGATGCTGCGTGCTGGAGCCCTGCGTTTCTGGGTGTCCCGCTTGTACGACTTCCACCTGCCGCGTCCGGGCGATCTCACCCACGCGCACGATCCGGTGCGCTTCGAGCGCATCCTGCGGCACCATGTGGAAAGTACCGGACTAACGGGACCGCACTTGCGGTTGGTGGCCTAGGATGAAGCGCTCCCCACGCTCTCTGCAGTTGTTGCCCCCCATGGGGCCAGCCCTCTTGGGGCGGCCCGGCGAGGGCTCAGTGTGACGTCCCCCCCGATAGGCCTGCGGCCTCTCCCCCCCAGGGGGCCAGCCCTCTTGGGGCGGCCCGGCGAGGGCTGTGATGTGACGACCCCCCCGACAGGCCTGACGGCCTTTCCCCCCAGGGGGCCAGCCCTCTTGGGACGGCCCGGCGAGGGCTGATATGGCACAAACGCCGCGCGTCCCGCTGCCCGAGGTCCGCAGCGTCCCCTTCATCCGCGGCTGGTTCTGGGTCGTCGAGGGCTGGAAGTTGTTCCTGCGCAAGCCGCTCACCGCCATCGTGTTCACGATCGCGCTGTGGGCCATCATCTACCTGAGCGGCATTCACGGCTTGCTGGCGGCCGCGGTGGCGGTGCTGCTCCCTGTGTTCCTGGGCGGCTGGGTCGCCGCCTGCGACACCATCGCCCGCGGCGAACCGGTGCCGGTCACGATGTTCTTCGAAGGCTTCCGGCGCCGCACCGCGGAGCTCGGTGCGGTCGGCGGCTTCAACGTCATCGCGAATCTGCTCGTGCTGATGATCGTCTTCGCGGCCGGCGGCGACATGCTCGGCAAGCTGATGAGCGATCCGACATCGGTGGATCCGGCAGCCGTGGCCGAGGCATCGGCCCGCATCGCGCAGGCGTTGCTGCTTGGTGTGGTGGTGGGCTTGCCGGTGGCGATGGCCGTCTGGTTTGCCCCATTCGCCGTGATGCTCGATGGCGTGCGTCCGCTGCATGCGCTCGCCGGCTCCTTGCGTGCCATGGTGCGCAACATGTTGCCGTTCCTGCTCTACAGCGTGGTGTGGCTCGCGATCGGTGTCGCGTTGTTCAGCGTCGCCAGCGTGCTGTTCGGGGTCCGCGCGGCGCTCGGGATCAGCGTGTGGCTGATGATGCCGGTGCTGGTGCCGAGCGTGTATGTGAGCTATCGGGACATTTTCAAGGCTGCGTAGGCTGCGGCCCCCAGCTTCCACCGCCCCCATGAACTCCCTCCGATTGGGGAAGGCTGGGATGGGGGCAGCAACTTCAAGCCGCCGTGAGCTTCGCGTACTCCAGCGCAAGCCATTTGAGCCCGGCATTGCGGAAGTTGACCTGCACCCGCGCGTCCGAGCCTCGCCCTTCGGAGCTCACGATCACCCCGGCGCCGAACTTCGGATGCACCACGTTCTGCCCGACGCGCCAGCCGGAATCGCGGGCCGACAGCGACGTGAACGCGGGCGGTGCCGAGGAGCGGAACGGAGGTGCCGCCCACGTCCGCATCGGTGCGGCGTTCAGACGCTTCATGAGCTGCGGCGGTACCTCTTCGAGAAAGCGCGAAGCGACGCCGTAGCGCGTCTGTCCGTGCAGCATGCGCGATTGCGCGTAGGAAAGGTAAAGGCGGCGTCGTGCCCGCGTGATCGCCACGTACATGAGCCGGCGTTCCTCCTCGAGGCCGTCATCTTCGTTCAGGCTGTTCTCATGCGGGAACAGACCCTCTTCGAGACCGCCGACGAAGACCGTGTGGAACTCGAGCCCCTTGGCCGAATGCACGGTCATGAGCTGCAGCGCCTCCGCTCCCGCGCCGGCCTGATGCTCCCCGGCTTCCAGCGCCGCGTGTGCGAGAAAGGCATTCAATGCCGCCAGCGGATCGTTCGGATCGGCGGTGCCGCCTGCTTCGGCGGCCGGGTCATAGATTGCTTCCACGACGAAGGCCGCGGCCGCATTCACCAGTTCGTCGAGGTTCTCGAGGCGTTCCGCGCCTTCCTTCTCGGTCTGGTAGTGCTGCTTGAGACCGCTGCCCTCGACCACGTGTTCGACGATCTCCGCGAGCGGCAAGCCTGCGACCTGCCGGCGTAGCCCCTCGACCATCTGGACGAAGGTCGCGATGCTGCTGCCGGCCTTGCCGCCGAGCGCGCCGCTGCAACCCGCTTGCCAAAGGCTGGTGCCGCGCTGCCGGCCTGCTTCCTGCAGCTGCTCGATGCTGCGTGCGCCGATGCCGCGCGCAGGGAAATTGATCACCCGCAGCAACGCCCCGTCATCCTCAGGGTTAGCCACCAGTCGCAGATAGGCCAGTGCATGCTTGACCTCCTGCCGTTCGAAGAAGCGCAGGCCGCCGTAGACGCGATAGGGAATGGCGGCGTTGAACAGCGCGTGTTCGAGCACGCGCGATTGAGCATTCGAGCGATACAGCAGCGCGATGTCCGAGAGCCGCACATCCTCGCGCTGCAAGCTCTTCACTTCGTCGACGATGAAGGCGGCTTCCTCACTGTCCGTGGCCGCCTCGAACACGCGCAGCGGCTCGCCGCTGCCCTCCGCGGTCCACAGGTTCTTGCCGAGGCGCTCGCGGTTGTTGGCTATCAGCGCGTTCGCGGCATCGAGGATGTTGCCGTGCGAACGGTAGTTCTGCTCGAGCTTGATGACCTTCTCGATGCGGAAGTCGCGCTCGAAGGACGCCATGTTGCCCACGTCGGCGCCACGGAAGGCGTATATGGACTGATCATCGTCCCCTACCGCGAACACCGCTGCTTCCTGGCCCGCCAGCAACTTCAACCAGCCGTACTGCAGCTTGTTGGTGTCCTGGAACTCGTCCACCAGGATGTGCTGAAAGCGTGACTGGTAGTGGGCGCGCAGCACTTCGTTGCGCTTCAACAGCTCGTAGCTGCGCAGCAGCAGTTCCGCGAAGTCCACTACACCTTCCTGGTTGCACTGCCGGTCGTACGCCTCGTAGATATCGTTCAGGCGGCGTGCGAAGTCGTCCGCCGGATCCACCTGGGACGATCGCAGCCCCGCCTCCTTCTGCGCGTTGATGAACCATTGGGCCTGGCGCGGCGGATACTTCTCGTCGTCGATGTTCAGCGTGCGCATCACGCGCTTGACGATGGAAAGCTGGTCGGCCGAGTCCAGGATCTGGAATGCCGCCGGCAGTGCGGCATCGCGATGGTGTGCACGCAACAGCCGGTTGCACAGCCCGTGGAACGTGCCGACCCACATGCCGCGCGTGTTGATCGGAAGCATTGCCGAAATGCGGGTCAGCATCTCGCGCGCCGCCTTGTTGGTGAACGTGACTGCCAGCAGCGCCATGGGGCTCACCTGGCCGGTCTGGATGAGCCACGCGATCCGGGTGGTGAGGACCCGGGTCTTGCCGCTGCCGGCGCCGGCGAGGATCAGTGCCGACATGCGCGGCAGCGTGACGGCCTCGAGTTGCTGCGGATTCAGGCCGTCGAGAAGAGAGGAGTTCATGGAGCGATTCGGGTTGTGTCCGAATTATAGAGGGCGCTCCACGCGGGCCGAGGCATTTTGCCCGCGGGGCATCTGGTATCGTTCCGGTCCGGTCCGCGCCTGACGGCGCGCATCCATCCGCCACGTCAATGGCGCCGGGCCGCCCCAAGCCATTGATGCACCCCCTCGGGGGGCAGCGACCGCAGGGAGCGTGGGGGTCGTTTTTCGTTCTAGGAGCACGCTTTGAAACCGAACACTTTTTCCGCGAGTCCGACTGCCTCCACCGTCATCCGGCGTTGCCTCGCCGCGGTGGCGCTCGCTTTCTGTGCCGGCCCCGTCGCGGCCGCCGAAGCCCCCGGCCCGGTCTCCGTCACCATCGACTGGCTGGCCACCAATGGACGCTGTGAGTTCATGCTGACCAAGGACGACGAGGGCTACGGCATCGTGCTCAAGATGGACCCGATCATTCCGCTCGCGCCCGGCGACGTGATCGTCGGCAAGCTGTCCACGATCAACTTCACCGGCCGCGTGGAGAAGGTGGCCACCGGCGAGGCCACCATGATGCGCGCGATGATGTACGGCGCGCGGCGCAAGGACGCCGTGAAGCAGATGGTCGAGTGGTCGCGGTTCTGCAAGCCGCCGGCCGAGTAACTCCCGGGGGCCCGGACCGACACCCGGAAGGTGTCGGTCCTCCCCGGCCTACATCGAGACTGACGTCTCCCCGATATCCAGCTCGGCCTTGAGGCGCTTGCCCAAGGCCAGTGCTTCGGCGCGCGAGGGCAGGTTCAGGATGCGGACGCGGTAGGTGGTGCCGGTGTCCGACGAGATCGGACGAATCACCGCGGGATACCCGGCCACGCGCAGCCGGTCGTAGGACCCGAGCGCGTCTTCCTGATTCGTGAACGTGCCGAGAGTCAGCTTCCACTTGCCGCCGGCTCGGGTCGCGCCGGTGCCGCTCGCGATCTCGGTCTCGGCGGCGTACTTGCCAAGGTCCGGCATCGACACGGTGCCAAGTGGTGGCGTGGGCATGTCCTTCGGTGCGTTGAACACCGATAGCGGTTCGCTCATGGCCACTTCGGCCTCGGTGCCACGCTTGACCGCGATGCTGCCCTCGATCAGCACGATGAACTCGCGATCCGCCTCGGCCTTGCCCCACAGGTCGGTGCCGCGGATGCCGGCGGTCACGGTCGGCAGCTGGATCGTGACGTCGCGCTGCGAGCGTGCCTTGGCCAGCGCTGACGTGGTGAAGCGGAACGCACCGGCCACCACCTGCAACGTCGCGCGGAACAGATTGCGATTCTCCGGTGCGGGGGCCGCCGCGGCTACCACGAAGCGAGCGTTCTCGCCCAGCTTGACCGCACTGCCGTCGCCCAGGCGCAAGAGCACGCGCGACCCGATGGCGGTGGTGATTTCGTCGGCGGGCTGCAACATCGCGCCGGCGCCCAGCGGTTGTTTCAGTCCGCCCCGCGTCACCCAGGCGGGCATATTGACGCCTTCGACCAGGACGTCGGCGGCCGCGAGCGCGTTACCGGTAGCCGCTGCTGCCAGCGCTGCCGCGATTAACCACTTCGAAAACATGACGTTCTCCTGAGAATCCTGCGGGCCGCGCTCCCCACCAGCCCGGCGTGAGATACGGGCCTGGACCGGGGTCGGATGAGGGGTCGCGGTTATAATCGACCGCTTCTACGGCACACCGAACAAGATGACGATGCAAGTGCAATACCAGCCGGCGGACGTGGAGCGCGCCGCCCAGGCCGCCTGGCGCCAGAACGAGAGCGCCCGCGCCAGGGACGACGCCAAGGACCGGCCCAAGTACTACTGCCTGTCGATGTTCCCCTACCCGTCGGGCAAGCTGCACATGGGGCACGTGCGCAACTACACCATCGGCGACGTGCTGGCGCGCTTCCACCGCATGCGTGGTTTCAACGTGCTGCAGCCCATGGGCTGGGACGCCTTCGGGTTGCCTGCGGAGAACGCGGCCATGGCCAACGGCGTGCCGCCGGCCAAGTGGACGTACGACAACATCGCGTACATGAAGAAGCAGCTCCAGTCGCTCGGCTTCGCGCTCGACTGGGAGCGGGAGATCGCGACCTGCAAGCCCGAGTACTACCGCTGGAACCAGTGGTTGTTCCTGCGCTTGCTGGAGCGCGGCATTGTCTATCGCAAGACCGGCGTCGTGAACTGGGATCCGGTCGATCAGACGGTGCTCGCCAACGAACAGGTGATCGACGGTCGCGGCTGGCGCACCGGCGCCGAAGTCGAGAAACGCGAGATTCCCATGTACTACATGCGGATCACCGGCTACGCCGAAGAACTGCTCGCGGCTCTGGATACGCTGCCCGGCTGGCCTGAGCGGGTCAAGCTGATGCAGGCGAACTGGATCGGCAAGAGCACGGGTGTCAACATCGCGTTTCCCTATGAACTCGCGGGCGAGAAGCGTCAGCTGCGCGTCTTCACGACGCGCGCGGATACGCTGATGGGCGTGACGTTCTGCGCAGTGGCGGCCGAACACCCGCTCGCGCAGCACGCCGCGAAGTCCGATCCGAAGGTGGCGGCCTTCATCGAGGAATGCCGGCACGGCAGCGTCCAGGAAGCCGACATCGCCACCATGGAGAAGAAGGGCGTACCCACCGGTCTCGTGGTCGCACATCCGCTGACCGGTGCCAAGGTGCCGGTGTGGGTCGGCAACTACGTGCTGATGGGCTATGGCGAAGGTGCGGTAATGGGCGTGCCCGGCCATGACGAGCGCGACTTCGCGTTCGCGCAGAAGTACGGCCTGCCGATCGCGCAGGTCATCGACGTGCCGGGGAACACCTATTCGACCGCTGTGTGGGCCGAATGGTATGCGGACAAGACCCAGGGCCGGTGCGTGAACTCGGGCAAGTACGACGGCCTGGGTTTCCAGGCGGCGGTCGACGCCATCGCGGCGGATCTCGAGGCGAAGGACCTGGGCGCAAAGCAGACGACCTGGCGCCTGCACGACTGGGGCATCTCGCGCCAGCGCTACTGGGGCACCCCGATCCCGCTCATTCATTGCGAGGGCTGCGGCGACGTGCCGGTGCCCGAAGACCAGTTGCCGGTGGTACTGCCCGAGGACTGCGTGCCGGACGGCAGCGGTAACCCGCTCAACAAGCGGCACGATTTCCTGGATGTGGAATGTCCGCAGTGCGGCAAGCCGGCGCGGCGCGAGACCGACACCATGGACACCTTCGTGGATTCGTCCTGGTACTACCTGCGCTATGCGTGTGCCGACAACGATCAGGCCATGGTGGATGCGCGCACGCACTACTGGCTGCCGGTGGACCAGTACATCGGCGGCATCGAGCATGCGATCCTGCACCTGCTCTACTCGCGTTTCTGGACCAAGGCCATGCGCGATCTCGGTCTCGTGAAGCAGGACGAGCCGTTCGCCAACCTGCTCACGCAGGGAATGGTGCTGAACGACATCTATTCGCGCCGCAACGGACCGCGGCTGGAGTACTTCAATCCGGCAGACGTGGAGGTCCGGTTCGACGACAAGGGCCAGCGCGTCGGTGCCGTGCTCAAGTCGAACGGTTCGGCGGTGGACTACGGCGGTATCGGCACCATGTCGAAGTCGAAGAACAACGGGGTCGATCCGCAGGCGTTGATCGAGAAGTTCGGGGCCGACACCGCACGCTTCTTCATGATGTTCACCAGCCCGCCGGAGCAGACCCTCGAATGGTCCGACAGCGGGGTCGAAGGGTCGTACCGGTTCCTGCGGCGCCTTTGGATCTTCGCCCAGGAGCGGGCGGAAGCGCTGCGCGGCGGCGGGGCCAACGGCTCGACCGCGGCGGACGGCGCGCTGCGGCGCGAGGTCCACGCCGTGCTGAAGCAGGCCACGTACGACATGGAGCGCAAGCAGTTCAACACCGTGGCCTCGGCCGCCATGAAGCTGTTGAACGCCTTGCAGGAGCATGCCGACAAGGCCGGCGCGGCTGCGCTGCGCGAAGGCGTCGGTATCCTGCTGCGAGTCATCTACCCCGTGACACCGCATCTGTCCCACGTACTCTGGTCCGAACTCGGTTACGGTGCCGACATCACCGTCGCGCCCTGGCCCGAGGTGGACGAGAAGGCACTCAATCGCGACGAGATCGAACTGGTGCTCCAGGTCAACGGCAAGCTGCGCGGCAACATCACCGTGGCCAAGGATGCGGCAAAGGATGCGATCGAGCGGCTCGCCATCGAGAACCCGAACGTGCAGAAATTCGTCGCCGGTCAGCCGGTGAAGAAGGTGATCGTCGTACCCGGTAAGCTGGTCAATGTGGTCGTCTGAAAGGGAGGCGTGAAGCGTGAGCCGTGAGGCGCAACTGCACGGCCGCCGACGAGCGTTGCTTGCGCTCGCGTCGGTCGCGCTCGTGACTTCCTGCGGCTTCCAGTTGCGCGGACGCACCGACCTGCCCTTCGACACCATCTTCGTCGAGGGCATGGAGTACTCGCCCTTCACCGGCCAGTTGCGTCGCGCCATCGAGACGGCGAGCAGCACCAAGCTCGCGGAGAACCCGGAGACCGCCCAGGCGATCCTCACGCTGATCGCGGAGTCGCAGGAGCGGACCATTCTGGCGTTGTCCGGCGGCGGTCGCGTGCGCGAGTTCCAGTTGCGCTATCGCGTGAGCTTCCGCGTGCACGACGGCAAGGGCAAGGAGTGGCTGCCCGCCGACGAAGTGATCCTGCGCCGCGACCTGACTTACGACGATACCCAGGTGCTTGCGAAGGAAGCCGAAGCGCAGCTGCTGTTCAAGGACATGCAGAGCGATGCCGTGAACCAGGTGCTCCGGCGCATTCAGGCGATCCGTGCCGCTTCGACGATAGACACCTGATTCCGACCCGCCGACGATGAACGCCGCCGCTCCGAACATCGCCGACTCGGTCGGCGCGGTCACGCCGGTCGATGTGCATTTCGACGCGCCGCTGCGCCTGAAGAGCGGCGCGACGATGCCGCAGTACGACCTGCGCTACGAGACCTACGGCACGCTGAACGCGCAGCGGTCCAATGCGATCCTCGTATGCCATGCCCTGAACGCTTCGCACCATGTGGCTGGCTGGTACGCGAGTGACCCGCGCGACATCGGCTGGTGGGACAACCTGATCGGACCGGGCAAACCGGTCGACACCAACCGGTTCTTCGTCGTGGGCGTGAACAATCTCGGCGGCTGTCATGGCTCCACCGGTCCCGCCAGCGTGAATCCCGCCACGGGCCGGCCCTGGGGCGCGGATTTTCCCGTGGTGACGGTGGACGACTGGGTCGAGGCGCAGGCGCGGCTCGCGACGCATCTTGGCATCGAGCGCTTCGCAGCCGTGATCGGCGGCAGCCTCGGCGCCATGCAGGCGCTGCAATGGACCATGACCTATCCCGACCGCGTCGGCCTCGCCTTGGTGAGCGCCGGCGCGCCGAAGCTCTCGGCCCAGAACATCGCGTTCAACGAAGTCGCGCGCCAGGCGATCACGACGGATCCGGATTTCCACGGCGGCAACTACTACGAGCACGGTGTGGTGCCGCGGCGCGGCCTGCGACTCGCACGCATGCTCGGCCACATCACCTATCTCTCCGATGACGCCATGGCCGAGAAATTCGGTCGTGAGCTGCGCGGCGGCGAGTTCAAGTTCGGCTTCGACGTCGAGTTCGAGATCGAGTCCTACCTGCGCTACCAGGGCGACAAGTTCTCCACGTATTTCGATGCGAATACGTACTTGCGCATCACCAAGGCGCTGGATTATTTCGACCCGGCATTCGAGCACGGCGGCAATCTTTCGGCGGCGCTGAAAGGCGCGAGATCGCGCTACCTCGTGGTGTCGTTCACGTCCGACTGGCGCTTCTCGCCCGCGCGGTCGCGCGAGATCGTCAAGGCGCTGCTCGACAACCGTCTGAACGTGACCTATGCCGAGATCGATGCGCCGCACGGCCACGACGCGTTTCTGATGGACGATCCGCGTTACCACGCGCTGATTCGCGCCACGATGGAGTCGTTGCCGCAGTGACCCGATGCCTGACCAACGGTAGTGGCTGGCTCGTACAGCCTCCCTCACCCCCGACCCCTCTCCCGTGGGGAGAGGGGAGCAAGGCCGATCGGTTCCTGGCCCCCCGCCGGCAGGACTACTGAAGTGAACTCCGCACTCCCCGCCCGTTCGGACTTCAACGCGATCGCCGGCTGGATCAAGCCCGGCGCGCACGTGCTCGACTTAGGTTGCGGCGACGGCTCGCTGCTGCGCTTTCTCAAGGAGGCGCGCAACGCCACCGGGTATGGGGTCGACATCGCCGACGACAACGTGCTCGCCTGCGTGAAGAACGGCATCGACGTGATCCAGAGCGATCTGGAGGCCGGGCTGTCGGGGTTCGATTCAGGTTCCTTCGATTGCGTGATCCTGTCGCAGACATTGCAGGCGATGAAGCACACCGAACGTCTCCTGAAGGAGATCCTGAGGGTCGGGCGCGAGGGCATCGTGAGTTTCCCGAACTTCGGCTACTGGCGCGCACGGCTGCAGCTGATGGGCGGACACATGCCGGTGTCGAAGGAACTACCCTACCAGTGGTACGACACACCCAACATCCACCTCTTCACGCTCGCTGATTTCGAGAAATTCTGCCGCGGCCATGGCGTGCGCATCCTCGAGCGAGTCGTGCTCGCCGGCGGACAGTCGGTGACGACCTGGCCCAACATGTTCGGCGCGTTGGCGGTCTATCGCCTCGATCGCACCGGCGGCGCCGCACCGGTATCCGCTTGAACGCGGCCCCGTGACGACGAGCGTCCGCCCGTCGATCTGGTCGGCGCTGCTCACGCGGCGCATGCTGATCTGCATCTTCACCGGCTTCAGTTCCGGGCTGCCGCTGTACATCCTGCTCAACCTGGTGCCGGCGTGGCTGCGCACCGAGGGCATCAGCCTGAAGGCGATCGGCGCGTTCGCGCTGATCCAGTTTCCCTATACCTGGAAGTTTCTCTGGTCACCGCTGCTCGACCGCTACGTGATCCCGGTGTTGGGTCGGCGCAGGGGCTGGATGATCCTCACCCAGGCGGGCCTGCTGATGGTCATAGCGTGGCTGGGGTCGCTATCCCCCAAGGACGATCTCACCTGGATCGTGTATGCCGCGACGCTGCTTGCATTCCTGAGCGCGACCCAGGACATCGTTCTCGATGCCTATCGCCGCGAACTGCTCGAGGAAAACGAACTGGGGCTGGGCAATTCCGTACACGTCAACGCGTATCGGATCGCCGGCCTGGTGCCCGGGTCGCTCTCGCTGATCCTTGCCGATCATCTCCCGTGGTCCGCCGTGTTCGTCGTGACCGCCGTGTTCATGCTCCCGGGCCTCGCCATGGCGCTGTCGGTGCGCGAGCCGGCCATGCGGATAGCGGCACCGAAGACGCTGCGCCAGGCGGTGGTCGAACCGTTCCGCGAGTTCGTGAACCGCGAAACCGGATTGAAGGGTGCTGCGCTGATCCTCGGCTTCATCTTTCTGTACAAGCTCGGCGACAGCATGGCGACCGCGCTCGCCACGCCGTTCTATCTCGACATGGGGTACTCCAAGTCGGACATCGGCTTGATCGCCAAACACGCGGGGCTCTGGCCCAGCGTGATCGGCGGGCTGCTGGGCGGGCTGTGGATGGTGCGCCTGGGCATCAATCGCGCACTGTGGGTGTTCGGCGTAGTGCAGCTGGTGGCCATTCTCGGCTTCGCGTGGCTCGCCCAGGCGGGGCCGTACCCCGCCATCGGTGCTGACGAAAGAATCGCGCTCGCTCTGGTCATCAGCATCGAGGCGCTCGGCGTCGGGCTCGGCACCGCAGCGTTCGTCGCTTTCATCGCACGTACCACCAATCCGGCCTACACCGCGACGCAGTTCGCGCTATTCACCAGCCTGGCCGCGGTGCCACGCACGTTCATCAACGCGACCACCGGTTGGCTGGTGGAACGCATGGGTTGGTTCGGCTTCTACTGGCTCTGCGTGGCGCTCGCCGTGCCCGGCATGCTGCTGCTGTTCAAGATCGCGCCCTGGCGCGAGGTTCCGGCAAGCGCGGAGAGTCAGAAGTCTCAATCCTCGTAGTCGATCGTGAGCGGCGCGTGATCGGAGAACCACTGCGCCGTGTAGACCGACGCGCTGCGCGCCCGTTGCGCGAAAGCGGGTGTGGCGATCTGGTAGTCGAGGCGCCAGCCCACGTTCTTGGCGCGTGCCTGGCCGCGATTCGACCACCACGTGTACACCCGCGACTCCGGGTCCAGTCGCCGGTGCACGTCCACGTAACCGAGGTGATCGAACACGCCGGAGAGCCAGGCACGCTCTTCCGGCAGGAAGCCGGAGTTCTTCTGGTTCGACCGCCAGTTCGCGAGGTCGATCTCGCGGTGCGCGATGTTCCAGTCGCCGCAGATGACGACGTTACGGCCGCTCAACGCAAGTTCATGCAGCCTCGGGATGACGCGTTCCATGAACTTGAACTTGATCGCGAGGCGCTCGTCGGAAGTCGAGCCCGAAGGCAGATAGAACGAAACCACCGACAGGTCGCCGAAGTCCGCCTGCAGGTAGCGGCCTTCGGCATCGATATCGGCGATGCCCAGGCCCTCGACGATGCGGTCGGGTTCGCGGCGGCAATACAGGCCCACGCCGCTGTACCCTTTGCGTTCGGCGTGGTGGAACCAACCCTTCAGTCCCTTGGGGGCGCGCATGGCATCGGTGAGGTCGCCGGCCTGCGCCTTGATCTCCTGCAGGCACACGACGTCGGCGTTGTGCTGTTCGAGCCACGGCAGAAAACCCTTGGCAACCGCGGAGCGGATGCCGTTCACATTGACGGAGACGATACGCAGCATGGATGAGAAGCAGAAGTTTCGCGGGGAGTTCGTGGCGTTCGCGATCGAGAAGGGCGTGCTGCTGTTCGGCGACTTCACCACCAAAGCCGGCCGGCAATCGCCTTACTTCTTCAACGCGGGACTGTTCAACGACGGCGCCAGTCTGCGGCGCCTGGGGCAATTTTACGCGCAGGCCCTGAACGCTTCCGGGCTCGCCTACGACGTTCTGTTCGGCCCGGCCTACAAGGGCATTCCCCTGGCATCGGCCACCGCGGTGGCCCTTGCCGAAATTGGGCGCAATGTGCCGTTCGCGTTCAACCGCAAGGAAGCCAAGGATCACGGGGAGGGCGGGACCGTGATCGGGGCCCCCTTGAAGGGGCGCATCCTCATTATCGACGACGTGATTTCGGCCGGTACGTCGGTCCGGGAGTCGGTCGACCTGATCCGGGGGGCTGGGGCCGAACCGGCCGGGGTGGTGATTGCCGTGGATCGGCAGGAACGGGGCAAGGGCGACCTGTCCGCCGCCCAGGAAGTCCGGCAGCTATTCGGCATTCCGGTCTTGAGTATCTGTGCCTTGGACGACATCGAGGGATATCTGTCGGGCCGTGAGGATTTGGCACACCACTTGCAGACTGTCCAGGCGTACCGGCAACGCTATGGAGTACATTCCCCATGAAGTCCCCGATATTCATCATGTTAGCTGCGACACTGGCTCTGGCGACCAGCGGCGCATCGGGTGCTGCCAAGCTCTACAAGTGGGTGGACGAGAAGGGTGTGGTCCACTACACGGAGAGCATGCCGCCCGAATACAAGGACCAGAGCTCCACCGAGATCGACAAGCGCGGCCGCGTTCTCAAGAAGAACGATGCCGTGATCCCGGTGGATCAGAGCAAGCTCACGGAAGAGGAAGTCGCGCGCAAGAAGCTCGCGGAAAAGCGCGTCTACGAGCAGCGCCGTCGCGACCACGCACTGATCAACACGTACACGACCGAAGCCGAGATCGACGTCGCACGCGACCGTAACCTCGCGTTGCCGATGCAGGCGATCAAGGGCATCGAGCCGCGGCTCAAGGCCTCGTGGGCCCGGCTGGAAGCGCTCAAGAAGCAGACCGAGCCGTACCTGAAGGCCGGCCAGCCCGTGCCCGACGGTCTCAAGGAAGACATTTCCCTCCAGGAGAAGGAGGTCGCCCTGTTCGAGTCGGAGCTGCGCGCCAAGCAGACCGAGGCGACCCATATCCGCGAGAAATATGACGCCGACAAGTTGCGATTTCGCGAATTGTCTTCCATCGCGGCAGTTCGGCAGTAAACTAATCACAGCCCGACGAAGTCCCAGCCGCCCGATCGGCCAGCACCTGGCGGGAACTGGCCAGCCTAACCGCTGGCCAGTTTCTTTTTGAGGATCTCGTTCACCTGGGCCGGATTGGCCTTGCCCTTGGTGGCTTTCATGGCCTGGCCCACCAAGGCGTTGAACGCCTTGTCCTTGCCGGCGCGGAATTCCTCGACGGACTTGGCATTGGCGGCCAGCACCTCGTCGATGATCTTCTCGATGGCGCCGGCGTCGGAGATCTGTTTAAGGCCGCCCTCTTCGATGAGAAGATCGGCCAAATTGGGGTCGGATCGGCTAGCCGGTTGTTCGGCGACTGCCCACATTCGCGCTAGGACTTCTCGCGTCAGCTTGCTGGATAGCGTTCCATCGAAGCTCCGTGCAAGCAACCCGGCCATCTGGACGGGCGACACCCGGCTTTCGGCGAACGGAGTCTCTGTTCGGTTCATCAATTGAACCAGATCATTGATGATCAAGTTCGCTGCGGACTTGGCGTTAGCCTGATCTGGTGACTGAACACCGTACTTAATATCAGTCCGCTTCTTCAGCTCCTTTAGCACATCCTCAAAGTACTCCGACATCTCAATAGAAGAGGTTAAAGCCTCTGCATCTTCGGGAAAGAAGAGCAGTTCAGTTTCGTATCTTCTTTTTCTTGCCTCCGGAAGCTCTGGCATTGTGGCCTTCACTTCCTCGATCCACGCCGGCTGGATCTCGAGCGGCAGCAGGTCCGGATCCGGAAAGTATCGATAGTCCTGCGCGTCTTCCTTCGAGCGCATGGGGCGCGTCTCGTCGCGATCGGGATCGTACAGACGCGTTTCCTGAACGACGCGACCGCCGTCTTCGAGCAGGTCGATCTGCCGGGTGATCTCGTACTCGATGGCGCGCTCGAGGAACCGGAACGAGTTGAGGTTCTTGATCTCGCAGCGCGTGCCGAGTTTCGGATCGCCGATGCGCCGCACCGACACGTTGGCGTCGCAGCGAAACGATCCTTCCTGCATGTTGCCGTCGCAGATGCCGATCCAGCGCACGAGCGCGTGTAGCGTCTTCGCATAGGCCACAGCTTCGGCGGAGGACCGCAGTTCCGGTTCGGACACGATCTCCAGCAGCGGTGTGCCGGCGCGGTTCAGATCGATGCCGCTCATGCCGTGGAAGTCCTCGTGCAGCGACTTGCCGGCGTCTTCTTCCAGGTGCGCGCGCGTCAGGGTCACGACCTTCTCGGCGTCGCCGACGCGAATGTGCACCGTGCCGCCCTGCACCACCGGAATCTCGTACTGGCTGATCTGGTAGTTCTTCGGCAGATCGGGGTAGAAGTAGTTCTTGCGCGCGAAGATCGAGCGCGGGTTGATCTTCGCGCCGATCGCCAGGCCGAAACGGATCGCGCGTTCCACCGCGCCACGGTTCAGCACCGGCAGTACGCCGGGCAGCGCCAGATCGATCACGCTTGCCTGGGTGTTCGGCGGCGCGCCGAAGGCCGTTGACGCGCCGGAGAAGATCTTCGAACGCGTGGACAGTTGCGCGTGCGTCTCCAGACCGATGACGGTCTCCCAGCCGCGCGCGAGCGACGTGCTCACCGGAAACCCTCCGGAATGCGGGCGTGCCAGTCGGTGGCGAGCTGGTACTGATGCGCCGCGCCCAGCATCTTCGCTTCCTCGAAGTAGTTGGCCATGAGCTGCAGGCCCACCGGACGGCCCTTGGCGCCGAAGCCGCACGGGATGCTCATGCTGGGGATGCCCGCGAGGCTGCCGGGAATCGTGTACAGGTCGGACATGTACATCGCCACGGGGTCGGCCGCCTTCTCGCCGAAGCCGAAGGCCACGCTGGTGGTCACCGGGCCGGCGATCAGGTCGCACTGCTCGAACGCGCGACGGAACTCGTCCGCGATCAGGCGTCGGACCTTCTGGGCCTGGATGTAGTAGGCGTCGTAGTACCCGTGGGACAGCACATAGGTTCCGATCAGGATCCGGCGCTTGGGTTCCGCGCCGAGGCCTTCGGCGCGCGACTTCGCGATCATGTCGTTCAGGTCGCCGTAGCTCTTTGCCCGGTGGCCGTAGCGCACGCCGTCGAAGCGCGACAGGTTGCTGGAGCACTCCGCCGGCGCCACCACGTAGTAGACCGGGATGCCCAGCTCGGCGCTGGGGAGCGAGATGTCCACGAGGGTTGCGCCGAGGCGGCGATACTCCTCCAGGGCGGTTCGCACGGCGGCTTCCACGTCGGGCTGCAGGCCGGCACCGAAGAACTCCTTGGGCACGCCGATCCGCAGGCCCTTCACCGGTTTGCCGAGATCGCGGGAGAAGTCCTCGCCCGGACGATCGACGCTGGTGGAATCCTTCGGGTCGAACCCGACCATGGGACCCAGCACCAGGGCGGCATCCTCGGCCGAGTTGGTCATGAGGCCGGCCGTGTCGAGGCTGGAGGCGAAGGCGATCATGCCCCACCGCGACGGCCGGCCGTAGGTGGGCTTGGTGCCGGTGACGCCGGTGAACGCCGCCGGTTCCCGGATCGAGCCGCCGGTGTCCGTGGCCGTGGCGACCGGTGCGATGCGCGCGGCGACCACGGCGGACGATCCGCCCGAGCTGCCACCGGGCACAGCCCCCTTGTCCCAGGGGTTCAGCACATTGCCGTAGGCACTGTTCTCGTTCGAGGAGCCCATGGCGAACTCGTCGCAGTTCAACTTGCCCAGGGTCACCATCCCGGCGTTGCCGAGGTTCTGCACCACGGTCGCGTCGAACGGGCTCATGTAGCCCTCCAGCATCCGGCTCGACGCCGTGGAGGTGAAATCCTTGGTGACGAAGATGTCCTTGTGCGCGATCGGAATGCCGGTCAGGGGTGTGGCGTCGCCCGCGGCGATGCGAGCGTCGGCGGTACGGGCCTGGGCCAGCGTGACCTCCGGGCGGACATCGAGGAAGGCATTGAGATCCCGATGGGCCTCGATCCGCGCCAGGTACGCCTGGGCCAGTTCGACGGCAGAAACCTGCTTGGCACGGAGCTGCCGGGATAGCTCCGCGAGGGACGCCGTGTGCCGACTCACTCGATCACCTTGGGCACCAGGAACAACCCGTCCTGCTGGGCTGGCGCGTTGCGCAGTGCGGCATCGCGGTCGATGGTCTCCGAGGCTTCATCAGGCCGCAGGCGCTGCGCGCCCCCGAGCGGGTGCGCCATGGGTTCGACGCCCGCGGTGTCGACCGCCTGCATCTTCGCGATGAGCGCGAAGATGTCGTTCAGTTGTGACAGGGTGCGGCGGGCTTCCGCATCCGTGATCTCGATTCGGGCGAGATGGGCGATGCGTGCGACGTCGTCGAGGGTGAGCGCCATGCTGAAGCCGAAACGGAGGAAAGGCCGGGAACGGAGTCGGACGGGACTCGAACGGGCTCAATCGCGGGGAAAAACGGACGAAAACAACGGCGAGAACTTTGTTCAACCAAGCGCCGTAAGGTACCATATCCGACTGATTCGGCACCACTTCGGCGCTTCTTTCCACGCGGCACAAACGGGCTCCCCCGATAAGGGCTCAACAATATGTTCGGTTTTCTCTCCGGGTATTTCTCCAACGATCTCGCGATCGACCTCGGCACTGCCAACACCCTCATCTACGCACGCGGCCAGGGCATCGTCCTGAACGAGCCGTCGGTGGTGGCCATTCGCCAGGACGGTCCGAACGGCAAGAAAGTGATCGAGCAGGTCGGTCTCGCCGCCAAACAGATGCTGGGCCGCACGCCCGGCAACATCACCGCGATCCGGCCCATGAAGGACGGTGTCATTGCCGACTTCACGGTGACCGAGCAGATGCTGAAGCAGTTCATCAAGAAGGTGCACGACGCACGCCTGTTCAGCCCGCAGCCGCGCATCGTCATCTGCGTGCCCTGCGGGTCGACCCAGGTCGAGCGCCGCGCGATCCGCGAATCGGCCTTCGGCGCCGGTGCACGCAAGGTGGAACTGATCGAAGAACCCATGGCCGCGGCCATCGGTGCCGGCTTGCCGGTGTCGGAAGCCACCGGTTCCATGGTGGTCGACATCGGCGGCGGCACCACCGAAGTGGGCGTGATCTCGCTGGGCGGTATCGTGTACTCGGCCTCGGTGCGCGTCGGCGGCGACAAGTTCGACGAGGCGATCATCAACTACATCCGCCGCAACTACGGCATGCTGATCGGCGAGACCACCGCGGAAGAGATCAAGAAGGAAATCGGCTCTGCCTTCCCGGGCTCGGAAGTGCGCGAGAAGGAAGTGAAAGGCCGCAATCTTGCCGAAGGCATCCCGCGCAGCTTCACCATCTCGTCGAACGAGATCCTCGAAGCGCTCACCGACCCGCTCAACTCCATCGTGAGTGCGGTCAAGTCCGCCCTGGAACAGACGCCGCCGGAACTGGGCGCCGACATCGCCGAGAAGGGCATGGTCCTGACCGGCGGTGGCGCGTTGCTGCGCGACATCGACCGCCTGCTGATGGAAGAAACGGGCCTGCCGGTCATCGTTGCCGAGGATCCGCTGACCTGCGTGGTGCTCGGCTCCGGCAAGGCGCTCGAGAACATGGACAAGTGGACCGGCATCTTCACCAACGACTGACCGGTTCCCTTGCGTAGCGGCGCCGAGCCCTCCGCGGGCGCCGGTGCTGCGCGCCGACTCGATTTCCGCCCGGCCTGATGCAAGCCTCGCCGCAACCGATCTTCAAGCGTGGTCCGAGCCTCGTTGTCCGGCTCGTGTTCTTCACGCTGCTGTCGCTGGTGCTGATGGTGTCGGACTCGCGCTTCCGCTATCTCGAAGGCATCCGCAGCGTCGTTTCGGTCGTGCTGTATCCGCTGCAGCAGGCGGCGAGCATGCCGGGCATCCTGCTTGCCCGCACCGGTGAGTTCTTCGTGACCCAGGCCGCGCTGTACCGCGAGAACGAGCAGCTGCGCCGCGAGAACCTGACCAATGCGCCGAAGCTCCAGCGGCTCATGGTGCTGGAGGCGGAGAACACGCAACTGCTCAGGCTGCTCGACGCGAAGCCCGCGCCCGAGCGCACCACGATCATCGCGGAGATCCTCTACGAGAGCCGCGATGCGTTCACGCGCCGGGTGATCATCGATCATGGCTCGAACCAGGGCCTGCACGAAGGCCAGGCGGTCATCGATCATGTCGGCGTCATCGGGCAGATCACGCGGGTGTTTCCGTTCGTGTCCGAGGTCACGCTGATCACCGACAAGACGCAGTCGGTGCCGGTGCAGAACGCGCGCAGCGGGCTGCGCTCGGTCACGTTCGGGACCGGCCACGACGGCGCGCTCGAGCTGCGCTTCATTCCAGTCAACGCCGACATGCAGATCGGCGATGTGCTGGTGACTTCGGGTATTGACGGGACCTACCCGGCCGGGTTGCCGGTGGCCGTCGTCGCCAATATCGAGCGCAATGCCGCGTTCGCCTTTGCACGCATCACGTGCACGCCGTCGGCGGGTGTGTCGAGCTTCAACCGGGTCGTGGTCCTGTCCGATGCGCCTCCGCGGCCGGCGAATCCGTTGAAGGATCCGGCGCAGGCCAAACTGAAGAAGGTCGGCACCAAGCCATGAGCCGCTCCAGCCTAGGCGACAACATCCAGGGCGGCGAGATCCTGCTGCCGGTGCGCACCGGCTATATCCTCCTCACGATCCTCGCGGCCGTCCTGCTCGACCTGGTGCCGCTGCCCGGCTGGATCGCCTGGGTGCGCCCGGACTTCGTGGCGGTCACGCTGCTCTACTGGGGCATCTTCCAGCCGCGGCGCCTCGGCCTGCTGCCGGCGTGGCTGCTCGGCCTGCTCATGGACGTGGCCGATGCCACCCTGTTCGGCCAGCACGCCCTCGCGTATTCCGCATTGATGTTCGCCGCCATCTTCCTGCACCGGCGCATCCAGATGTTCCCGTTGCCGTACCAGATGGCGCACGTCGGTGCGCTGTTGCTCGCGCAACAGGGCATCCAGTTGCTCATCCGGCTCGCTGACGACGCCGAGTTTCCGGGCTTCACCTATTTCGTGGCGAGCCTGACGGCCACGGTGTTGTGGCCGGCCGTCATGGCTGCGATCAACGCGCCATTGCGTCGGCGTTCCGGCGCGGACGATGTCTGAGGTCAGTATCCCCCCGATAGGCCTGCGGCCTCTCCCCCAAGCGGGCTGAGGTCGCGACGCGAGTCATCACGATGCTGCTGCGCCTGCCCTTGAAGATCGGCCTGTTCCGGGGCTCCCGCACCGGGTTCCGGCCGCGCGGGCGCGGGGTCGAGATGCGCGATCTCGTTCGCGACCTGCAGCGCTTCCAGCTGCGGCTCGCGATCTGCGGCGGCGGCGTGCTGTTCGCGTTTTTCGTGTTGCTGCTGCGGTTCGTCTATCTGCAGGTGGTGCAGCACGAGTACTACCTGACGCTCGCCGAGAACAACCGGATCTCGGTGCTGCCGGTGATTCCCAACCGCGGCCTGATCCTCGATCGCAACGGCGTCGTGATCGCCCACAACTACTCCGCCTATACCCTGGAGATCACGCCCAAGGAAGTCGGTGCCATCGAGCCGTTGATCGACGCACTGGCGGAGATCATCGACATCCAGCCCAAGGATCGCAAGCGCTTTCGCAAGCTGCTCGAGGAGCGCCACGATCTCGATTCGCTGCCGATCCGCACCCGCCTGACCGACGAGGAAGTCGCGCGTTTTGCGGTCAACCGCTATCGGTTCCCGGGCGTGCAGATCAACGCGCGCCTGTTCCGCCACTACCCCAACGGCGAACTCGCCTCGCACGTGCTGGGGTACATCGGGCGCATCAGCGACCGCGACAAGGAGGCGCTCGAGAAGAAGGGTATCGCGGCCAACTACAGCGGGTCGGACTACATCGGCAAGGTGGGGCTGGAAGAGAAGTACGAGAAAGAGTTGCATGGCGTCACCGGCTTCGAGCAGGTCGAGACCGATGCCGGCGGCCGCGCGGTGCGCACGCTGCGCCGCATCCTCCCGGTGTCGGGCAACAACCTGCACCTCGCGCTCGACGTGCGGTTGCAGGAGGTCGCCGAGCGCGTGTTCGGAAACCGGCGTGGCGCGCTGGTGGCCATCGAGCCTTCCACCGGCGGAGTCCTGGCGCTGGTGTCGAAGCCCGGCTTTGACCCGAACCAGTTCGTCGAAGGCATCGACCCGCAGAACTGGGAAGTGCTCAACACCGCCTCCGACAAGCCGCTCAACAATAGAGCGCTGCAGGGCGTGTACCCGCCCGGGTCGACCTTCAAGCCGTTCATGGCGCTCGCCGGCCTGGAACTGGGCAAGCGCTCGCCGCAGTACACCATCTACGACCCCGGCTACTTCATCCTCGGCGGCGCCGCCCATCGCTTCCGCGACTGGAAGCAGGGCGGCCACGGCATGGTGGATCTGCATCGCTCGATCGTGATCTCGTGCGACACGTACTACTACGGCCTCGCGCAGGATCTCGGCATCGACAGCATTCACCAGTTCATCGGGCAGTTCGGGTTCGGCAAGCGGACCGGCATCGACATCAGCGGCGAATCGGGCGGGTTGCTGCCCTCGCAAGAATGGAAACAGAAGCGCTTCGGCCAGAAATGGTTCGGCGGCGATACCATTTCGGTCGGCATCGGGCAGGGCTACAACCTTGCCACGCCGATGCAGCTCGCTTTCGCCACGGCCATTCTCGCCAACAGCGGCGTGGTCTATCGCCCGCACCTGGTGCGGCAGATCGAAGACAGCCAGAGCGGCGATCGCCGCACCATCGAAGCCGAGCCTTTCACCACCTTCACCATCAAGAACGACAATCTGACCCGGGTGCGCGACGCGATGATCGACGTCAACAAGTCCGGCGGCACGGCTGCTGCCGCGTTCTCCGGCGCGCCCTATGCCGTTGCCGGCAAGACCGGTACGGCGCAGGTGGTCGCGATGAAGCAGAACGAGAAATACGACGAATCGAAGGTGGCCGAGCAGCACCGCGACCACGCGCTCTACATCGCCTACGCTCCTGCGGACGCACCGCGCATCGCGCTCGCCATCCTCGTGGAGAATGGTGGTCACGGCGGCTCGGCCGCCGCGCCGATCGCGCGCGCCGTGTTCGACTTCCTGCTGCTCGGCAAGGAGCCCAAGGTGCCCAAGGACGAAGGCAAGGAGGACGCCGAAGGTGATTGATCGGCTGATCGCATTCCTCACGCGGCATCTCGACCCGTTCCTCGCCACCGTGGTGGGGGTGCTGGTGGCGCTCGGGCTGGTGGTGCTGTTCAGCGCGTCGGGCGAGAGCTTCGGCCGGATCGGCAACCAGCTCGCGAACATCCTGATCGCGGTGACCGTCATGTGGATCGCGGCCAACGTCGCACCCCAGCACCTTCTGCGTTTCGCGGTGCCGGTGTACGTGGTGGGCCTCGTCCTGTTGATCTGCGTGCCGCTGTTCGGCGACGAAGCGAAGGGCGCCAAGCGGTGGCTCGACCTGGGTGTCACGCGCATTCAGCCGTCCGAACTCATGAAGATCGGCGTGCCGCTCATGCTCGCGTGGTACTTCGACCGTTACGAGGCCATTCTCAAGCTGAAGGACTACGTCATCGGCACCATCGTGCTGGCGGTGCCGGTGCTGCTCATCGCCATGCAGCCCGACCTGGGCACCGCCATCCTGGTCGCGGCCGCCGGTTTCTTCGTCCTGTTTCTCGCGGGGCTGTCGTGGAAGGTGCTCGCCGCGATCGGCATCGCTGCAGCGGGCAGCCTGCCGCTGCTGTGGGGGATGATGCACGACTACCAGCGCCAGCGCGTGCTGACGCTGCTCGATCCGGCGCAGGACCCGCTGGGTCGGGGCTATCACACGATCCAGTCGACCATCGCCCTGGGTTCGGGCGGCGTGTTCGGCAAGGGTTGGCTCAACGGTACGCAGGCGCGACTCGACTTCCTGCCGGAGCGCACCACTGACTTCATCTTCGCCGTCTACTCGGAAGAGTTCGGCCTGTTCGGCAACATGATCCTACTCGTGCTCTTCCTGCTCGTGATCGGCCGCGGGCTCTACATCTCGGCGAACGCGTCGATGCTCTTCTCGCGCCTGCTGGCTGGTGCCGTCACGCTCACGTTCTTCACCTACGCTTTCGTCAACATGGGCATGGTGAGCGGCATCCTCCCGGTCGTGGGGGTACCGCTGCCGCTCATCAGCTATGGCGGCACATCGGCAGTGACACTCCTGTTCGGTATCGGCATCCTGATGAGCATTCACACGCACAAGCGGTTGGTGACGACGTGAGATCGGCGCGATATGGGAGGGGGCTCCTTGCGGTCGCCGTCTGCTCGCTTCTTGCCGCATGCGCGGGCACACCGATCCAGGAGAACGAGCGCGGCATGCCGACACCGCAGCCGTCCACCGGGAGCACGACGCAGCCGCGACCCGCGGAGCCGGTGACGCCCGGGAAGAAACCCGGCGGCTACTATCTCGACGACGGTCCCGGTGCCAACCCGCCGGAGGATCTCGCAGCGATCCCTGACGCGGTGCCGCGTCCGGAGCCGGTGAAGGTGTCGACGACACGCCCGTACACGGCGATGGGCAAGACCTACACGCCGATGCGCGAGGTCACCCCATACAAGGCACGCGGTCTCGCATCCTGGTACGGCAAGCGCTATCACGGGCGGGCCACCTCGAGCGGCGAGATCTACGACATGTACGCGATGACGGCCGCGCACCCGACGCTGCCGATCCCGAGTTACGTGCGCGTGACGTCGGTGAAGAACGGTCGCTCGGTCGTGGTGCGGGTGAACGATCGCGGGCCGTTCCATTCCGACCGGCTGATCGATCTGTCGTACGTGGCCGCGTGGAAGCTGGGCTACGTCGGCGAGGGCAGCGGTCTGGTCGACGTCGAGTCCATCCTGCCAGGGACCGAAGCTGCCGTTGCCGAGCCGCCGAAGGCCGTGGCGGTCACCGTCGAAGAGCCACTGCCCGCCGCCGTGCCGGCCACCGGCGTGTTCCTGCAACTGGGCGCGTTCGGCAGTCGCGAGAATGCCGATGACTTTCTCAACAAGATGCGCGTCGAACTCGACGCGCTCGAAGTGCCGTTGCATATCTGGTCGAAGGACAACCTGTTCCGCGTCCATGCCGGTCCCTACGCCGATCGGGACACTGCGACCCGCGAAGCATCCCGCATCGACGAGCGATCGGGCCTGAAGCCCTTCGTCGTCGTACGCTGATCTCGAACCTCGTCCCACACTTTTCAATCATGCACACGCTCATCTGCGGTTCCGTCGCCTACGACACGATCATGGTCTTCCACGACCGGTTCAAGCAGCACATCCTGCCTGACCAGATCCACATCCTGAACGTGTCGTTCCTCGTGCCGGACATGCGGCGCGAGTTCGGCGGCTGTGCCGGCAACATCGCCTACTCGCTCGCGATGCTGGGCGGCAAGCCGCTGGCGATGGCGACGGTGGGCTCGGAGGATTTCGCGGCATATGAGAAGCGCTTCGATACGCTCGGCCTGTCGCGCGCGCACGTGAAGGAAGTGCCGGGCAGCTTCACCGCGCAGGCGTTCATCACCACCGACCTCGACGACAACCAGATCACCGCTTTCCACCCGGGTGCGATGTCGCACTCCCATCTGAACCACATTGCCGACGCGAAGGACGTGGCACTCGGCATCGTCGCGCCGGACGGCCGCGACGGCATGCTGCAGCACGCGCGCGAGTTTCACGAAGCCGGGATTCCGTTCATCTTCGATCCGGGCCAGGGACTGCCGATGTTCGACGGTGCCGATCTCAACCGCTTCATCGACATGGCGACCTACGTCACCGTGAACGACTACGAAGCGCGCCTCGTGCAGGAACGCACCGGCGAAACCGCCGAAGCACTCGCGAAAAAGGTGAAGGCATTCATCATCACGCGCGGTGGCGATGGCTCCACGGTTTTCGCCGACGGCAAGCGCATCGATATTCCGAGCGCGAAGGCCGAGGCGCTGGTCGACCCGACGGGCTGCGGTGACGCGTACCGCGCCGGTCTGCTCTACGGCATTGCGAATGGCATGGACTGGGCATTGACCGGACGACTCGCGTCACTCATCGGCGCCATCAAGATTGCCCAGCGCGGCGCACAGAACCACAGCTTCACGCGCAGCGACATCGAAGCGCAATTCAAGCAAGCGTTCGGCACGCGACCCTGGTGACGCCGTGCGGCAAGCTGACGAAGCACGTCACATCATTTTGATTTAACACAAACTTCAATCCGCCGTAACCCCGCTGTCACCAGCGGTCACGACCATGTGCGCCGTCTCATCCGACCCCGGAGGCGTACATGCTGAGAAGCGAAGTCGAAGTCCGCGCACGCGAGCGCGTCGGGTTGTCCGTGCATCTCGCGCGCAGCGACGCGGAAGTGCGCGAGGCGCAGAAACTCCGCTGGCGCATCTTCGCGGAGGAAATGGGCGCCAGGCTCGACACGTGCGAAACCGGTGTCGACATCGACGCCTTCGATCCGTGGTGCGAACACCTGATCGTGCGCGAGCACGCCAACGGCGAGGTCATCGGCACCTACCGCATTCTTCCGGGTGCGCAGGCACGCACGCTGGGCGGCTTCTACTCCGACAACGAGTTCGACCTCACGCGCATCGACCACCTGCGCGACCGCACTGTCGAAGTGGGTCGTTCGTGCGTGCATCCCGACCACCGCAACGGCGCGACCATCGCGCTGCTGTGGCAGGGTCTCGCGCAGTTCATGCAGGCGCACCACTACGAATACATGATCGGCTGCGCCTCGGTCTCGATGGCCGACGGTGGACACGGGGCGGTCAGCATCTACAATAGGCTCCGGCAATCCAGCCTGAGCCCGATCGAGTACCGGGTGTTCCCGCGTCATCCCCTGCCGCTCGAGCGGTTGGAGGGTGCCGTCGACGCGGTGATCCCCCCGCTCATCAAGGGATACGTGCGTTGCGGCGCCTACGTGTGCGGCGACCCCGCGTGGGACCCCGACTTCAACACCGCCGATCTGCTCATGCTGTTGCCCATGTCCCGGCTCGACCGCCGGTACGCGCGGCACTTCATGAAGCATGACCACTGACGCACTCACTCGAAACTACCGCATCTTCCGGATGTTCCTCCACTTGGCTGTGGGTCTCGCGGCCTCGGCAGTGGTGTTTCCCCTGGTCGGCCGTAATGCCCGGCTTGCCATCTTTCGCCGCTGGTCGAAGACGCTGCTGCGCATCCTGGCCGTGCGCGTGCAGGTGCACGGCGCGCCGCCGATCGTGCGGACCGCGCCGACCATGCTCCTGTCGAACCACGTATCCTGGCTCGACATTTTCCTGATCGCGAGCGAAGTGCCGTCGCGCTTCGTCGCGAAGTCCGAGATCCGGCGCTGGCCGGTGGTGGGCTGGCTGATCGCCCGCCAGGGCACGTTGTTCGTCGAGCGGGCGCGACGGCACGACACCGCGCGGATCAACAATTCCGTCAACGAAGCGCTTGCCAAGGGCTACTGTGCGGTCGTGTTTCCCGAAGGCACCACTTCCGACGGTACCGAGGTGAGGGCGTTTCACGCCTCGCTACTGCAACCGATCGTGCAGACCCAAGGCGTGGCTGTGCCGGTGGCGTTGCGGTATGTGACCGCCGACGGTGGCATCGACAATGCGCCTGCCTACGTCCAGGATCGCACGCTGTGGGATTCGCTCAAGCTCATCGCGGCCCGGCGCGAACTTTCCGCGGAGATACATTTCCTGCCCGCTGTCCCTGCGACCGGCAAACATCGCCGCGATCTCGCGGAATACACGGCGCGCCTCGTCGCCGAAGCGCTGTCGCTCATCCCCCCCGGCAGGAAACGCGGAACAGCTTCCGATCTTCCAGGCGCACCGCCACCAACTCCCGGCCCCACACGCAGCCCGTATCCAGCGCCAGAAGCCGTGGTGCGACCCTGAGCGCGAGTGCCGACCAGTGCCCGCACACCACGGTGTGCGTCGCGCTGCGCCGACCGGGTACATCGAACCACGGCATGTAGCCCGCCGGGATGTCGTCCAGTTCGCCCTTGTGGGAGAACTCCATCTCGCCGTCGGCAGTGCAGATGCGCAGCCGCGTCATCGCATTGACGATCACGCGGAGCCGATCCCAGTCTTCCAGATCATCCTCCCAGCGCGTCGGTTGGTTGCCGTACATGTGGCGATAGAACTTGGTCGGGCTCTTCTTGCGTAACGCGGCCTCGACCTCATGAGCGAGCTCCATGGACTGCTCGATGGTCCACTGCGGCAGCAAGCCCGCATGCACCATCGCGTACTCGTCTTCCACATGCATCAGCGGACATGTGCGCAACCAGTCGAGCAGGTCGTCGCGGTCCGGCGCCGCGAGAATGTCGTCGAGCGTGTCGCCGCGATGGAGCTTGGTAAAGCCTGCGGCGGCGACCAGCAGATGCAGATCGTGATTGCCGAGCACGACCACCGCTCGGTCACCGAGATTGCGTACGAACCGCAGCGTCTCGAGCGAGGCAGGACCGCGGTTGACCATGTCGCCCACGAACCACAGCCGGTCGCGCGATGGCGAATACGAACAGGCGTCCAGCAGCCGTTCCAGCGGCTCGAAACAGCCTTGCAGATCGCCGATTGCGTAGGTCGCCATCGTCGGTGCGTCAGGACGAAAAAAAGGCGCAGCAGCATGCTGCGCCCGGTGTGTGCATGAGCGTGCCTATTTGACGAGACCGACCAGGTAGTCCACGGCCGCTTTCACCTCGTTGTCCGACAGGGCAGCATTGCCGCCCTTGGCCGGCATCATGCGGATGCCCTTGATGGCGTGCTCGTACAGCGTCTGTTTGCCCTGGGCGATACGCGGCGCCCAGGCGGCCTTGTCACCCGTCTTGGGCGAGTTCATGATCCCGGCGCCGTGGCAGGCAGTACAGGCCTTTTCGTACACTACCTTGCCGTCGACCGGGCCAGCAGGCGCCGAACCACCGGGCGCAGGGGCGGGAGCGGGCGGCGGGGCTTCGCCGAGGACCACTTCGCCGGCCGGCTTGATGCGCTTGGCCACGGCGTCCTCCGCCATCAGCGGGTTCGACGGGCTGGTGTCGAGGCCGCTCGTGAGGTACTGCGAAATCGCGACGATGATGGCAATCGGCACCAGGAACGCCAGCAGGATGACGACGACGAGCTGCGTCGGCGTCTTGATGGGCGACTCGTGGGCTTCGATGTGGACTTCTTCGGTCATGGCGGTCTCCTGCGTTCGGCAGGTCTCGGAAAGGGCTGAATTATAGGTGACCGCCCGCGCCCCCGGAAGCCGCGTGAATGGAGGGCTGTAGGGCAACAGGCTATACTTCGCTCCTCAGCGCGCCCGTAGCTCAGTTGGATAGAGTGCTGCCCTCCGAAGGCAGAAGTCGCACGTTCGAATCGTGTCGGGCGCGCCAATCCATCATGAGGCTGGGCTACTCGCCCAGCCTTTTCTTCGTCAGGGCACAGGCTCGCGCTATTCGGTCGCCGCTGCCGCGGATCGTGAGTTCGCTCAAACCGGCGGCGGATTCCGCTCACCGTAGACGTTGCGCTGGTGCCAATACGGATACGCCGGTGTCGTCTCGCTCGCGGCATCGAGCTTCGCCACCTGTTCCGCAGTCAGCTTCCAGTCGACGGCGCCGAGATTCTGCTGGAGTTGCTCTTCATTGCGCGCTCCGACGATGACCGTCGCGACCGAGGGCCGCTGTAGCAGCCAGTTGAGCGCAATCTGCGGCACGGTCTTGCCGGTCTCCTTCGCCACGGCGTCGAGCGCGTCGACGACCTTGTAGACATGCTCGATCGGAACCGGCGGTGCCTTGTCGTTGGAGATCTTGCTCTGCAGGCGCGTCGTCTCCGGCAACGGTTGCCCACGGCGGATCTTTCCGCCAAGCCGCCCCCAGCCCAGCGGACTCCACACCACGGTACCGACCTTCTGGTCGAGTGCCAGCGGCATCAACTCCCATTCGTAGTCGCGCCCGACGAGACTGTAGTAGGCCTGATGGGCCACATAGCGCGGCCAACCGTAGCGGTCCGAGGTCGCCAGCGACTTCATCAGGTGCCAGCCCGAAAAGTTCGAACAGCCGATGTAGCGGATCTTGCCGGCACGCACGAGATCGCCTAGCGTGCCGAGCACTTCCTCGATCGGCGTTCTGGCATCGAAACCGTGCAACTGGTACAGATCGATGTAGTCGGTGCCGAGCCGCCGCAGGCTAGCGTCGACCGCCTGCTGCAGATGGAAGCGCGACGAACCGATGTCGTTCGGCCCGGTACCGAGCCGGAACGAGCCCTTGGTCGAGATCAGCAGCTGATTGCGGCGGCCCTTGATCGCCTGCCCGAGGATTTCCTCTGCCAGGCCGCCCGAGTAGACGTCGGCGGAGTCGAACATGGTGAGACCGGCATCCAGGCACACGTCCACCAGGTGCGTGGCCGCCGCTACGTCGGTGCTTCCCCAGGACTTGAAGAACTCGTTTCCGCCGCCGAACGTACCGGTGCCCAGGCTCAATGCCGGCACCATGAACCCTGAACCGCCCAGTTGCCTGTATTCCATCTTCAACGCTCCGTGAGATTCGGTGAGCGTCGATTGTCGCAGTTTCCCGGGTGGTGAACCTGAGGCGCCGACACACCAACGTCGGTGTCGTAAACTCTACCGCCGATTCGCCCGACGACGGGCTCGTGGTCAGGCTGCCTGCCTCAAGCCGACGGTCGATCTGGCGGAAGTGCTCGAGTGCGCAGTGCCCACCGCCCACCGGATGTGCTGATCGCCTCCGCGCGCAATGGCATCGAACAGATCCAGCTGCACCTGACTGCCACCGCAATCACCCAGAGTTGCACGCAACTCGCTCCACAGCTCGTGTGCCTGTCCGTATCGGCCTTCGGACCACGCACGCAGCACCCGCAGTCCCGGCTGAGTGATGCGACGCGCGCGCGATGCCGCGAAGTCCTGCCCCATCGCGCAGTGATCGATGACACGCTCCAGCCTCTGCACACGATCATGCTGGCCAGCGGCTTCGTGCGCGACGGCGGCATGCAGGTCGACGAACGGCCAGAATCCCGGCGTCATCGAACGCTCGAAGGCATCGGACAGGCGCAGCCAGCGGCCTTCGTCATCGCCACCGTCGTCGTGCAGTCGCCACAACAGCGCTGTTGCGTCGCACGCATCCAGCGCGGATTGGGCGCTGGCAGGCAAGAGCCAGCCATCGAGAATGCCCAGCGCGGAGGAGTAATTGCCCTGCTCCACATGGAACATGGCGAGGTGCCACGCGTTGTGGGTTCGCATGCGGCTGTCGCTTTCCCAGTGAGCGCGCTGTTCGCGCATCCAACTCGCGCCGTGGGCCGATCGGCTGGAAGCGGCGATGGCGTGCGCGACCGCGTGAACACCAATCGGGCACGAAGCATCCCCCGCAAGTGCCTGCCGCCCGAGCGACTCGGCATAGTCGCAATCACCCCCCTCGGCATGGGCGAAGCACGTCATGGCGAGTACGAAGCCGAAACCGATCTGGTCGCCGCTCCAGCCGGCCAGGTGCTCGTCCATCACCTGGCACAGCCGCTCGTGCCAGCCGAGAAAGAAGAAGCACGACTGAAGCAACCGCAAGGCGACCAGGTCGTCGGACCAGCGGTTCGCGATTGCCACGTAGGCTTCCGCCGCGGCCACAGGGTCACCCGAACACCACACCTTTGCGGCCTGGACGTGGGCCTCGGTGCGCGCCTCGAGAGACATGCCGTCGAAGGCCGCGATCGCCGCGGCGATGGCGGGGAATGCGGCGGGATTCTTCGCGAGCACGCCCACGGCGATCCGGATGATCTGCGCCTGTTCGAACTCGGCGTGACCGGGTCCGACATGGCGCAGCTCCGCGACGGGATCGCCGGCGGCACGCAGGAAGCCATCGAGGGCATGAGCGGTGAGTAGCATGGGCGGCATTGTCTCCGCGGAAAGGGCATCCCGACTTGACGCAGGCTCCGGGGGACTTTGCCGGCCGGCCGCATTTGCGGCTTTCGATCGGGTTGAACTGTCGCTGGACGACAACGTCGATTCGTCGGTTCCCCTGGATGGTTGGCTTCACCGGTCGGGGTCCAGCGAACAGCCCCCATCCCAGCCTTCCCCCACCTGCGGTGGGGGAAGGAGTGCCTGTGGGTCGGTTGGCCGGAATGCCAACATCAAGGCAATGCGATCACTCGGGCACTCCTTCCCCCGGCTCTGCCGGGGGAAGGCTGGGATGGGGGCTACGCAGTCGCCTCCAACGCCCCTTCCTCGATCTCCTCCCCGAGGAACCCGCCCGACTGGCGCGCCCACAGCTTGGCGTACAGGCCATTGGCGGCGAGCAATTGCGCGTGGGGGCCACTTTCCACCACCCGCCCGCGGTCGAGTACAACCAGCCGGTCCATGCGCACGATGGTGCTCAGGCGGTGAGCGATGGCGATCACGGTCTTGCCCTCCATGATCGTGTCGAGCTGTTCCTGGATGGCGGCCTCGATCTCGCTGTCGAGTGCAGACGTGGCTTCGTCGAGCACCAGGATGGGAGCGTCCTTGAGGATTACCCGCGCCAGGGCAACCCGCTGGCGTTGGCCTCCCGACAGCTTCACGCCGCGTTCGCCGGCGTGCGCGTCGTAGCCGGTGCGGTCCTTCCAGTCGCGCAGCGCGTGGATGAACTCGTGCGCGTGGGCGCGCATGGCGGCGGACTCGATCTCGGCTCGAGTCGCGTCAGGGCGACCGTAGCGGATGTTGTCGGCGATGGAGCGGTGCAGCAGGGAGGTGTCCTGGGTCACGACGCCGATGGCACCGCGCAGACTCTCCTGGGTCACGGTGCGGATGTCCTGGCCGTCGACGCGGATCGCACCGCCTTCGACATCGTGAAACCGCAGCAACAGATTCACGAGCGTCGATTTGCCGGCTCCACTGCGCCCCACCACGCCGACCCGTTCACCGGGTCGAACGACGAGGTCGAGATCGTGGAGCACCGTCGCATTCGGGTCGCCAGGGCGGCCGTAGCTGAAGCGCACGCGGTCGAAACGTACTTCGCCTTTCGTCACCAGGAGCGGTACCGCGTCCGGCGCATCGACCAGAGCGAGCGGGCGCGCGATGCTGTCCATGCCTTCCTGTACCACGCCGACGTTTTCGAAGATGCCGCTCACTTCCCAGCTCACCCAGCCGGCCATGTTGGAGATCTGCCACGCGAGGGGAATCGCGGTCGCGACGACGGCAGGAGTGGCCGCTCCGTGATACCAGAGCCACCCGCCGAGCACGGCGGTGCTGGTGACGAGCAGCGCGTTCATCGCGGCCAGGGTGCCCACGAACAAGGTGCTCCAGCGCATGTGCCGCTGCATCCGCTGCTCGTGTTCATCGAGGCTCTCGCGAACATGGGCATCCTCGTCGCGGGCGCGCGCGAACAGCTTCACGGTGAGAATGTTGGTGTAGCTGTCGACCACCCGCCCCATGACCTGCGAGCGCGCTTCGGAACTGGCACGCGACAGATCGCGCATGCGCGGCACGAAGATGCACAGGAACGTCGCGTAGGCCACCATCCAGACGATCGTGGGGATCGCCAGCATCGGATGGGACGTCAGCATGACCACGAGGGCCGACAGGCCGTAGACCGCGATGTACCAGATGGCCCGGATGCTCGACACCACGCTCTCGCGCAGCGAGTTGGCCGTGTTCATCACGCGATTGGCGATGCGGCCGGCGAAATCGTTCTGGAAGAAGCTCCACGACTGGCGCACCACATGCCAGTGGTTCTGCCAGCGGATCTCGGTGGTGACGCCGGGCAGCACGGCGTTCAGCCGCATCAGGCAGTCGAGGAAGACCGCAGCGGGCCGGGCGAACAAGAACAACGCTGCCAGCAGGAGCAAGGTGCGGCCATCGGCGGCCAGTGCAGCGACCGGGTCGCTCGCGGTCATCAACCCCACCAGCCGACCGATGAAGATCGGTACCACCGTGTCGAGCAGCGCCACGCACAAGCTCGCGGCCAGCATGCCTGCGTACACGCGCGGGTGCTGCCGCAGAAAATGCCGGTAGAAGCCCCAGAGCGAAGCGGGCGGTCCGGAGGTTGGCGTTACCGTTCCCGGTGGAACGGCGGTCCCGCGGACGAAGGATTCGAAGAAACGAAAAACTTGAACGGCCTTTGGCGTCGAAATCGACGATGAACCGGGAGCTTAACGCAGGCGTCGTGCGATCGCGACCGCGCGGCCTTTGCTCCCGTAAGTCCCTAGGTCATCGCGCTCATGCTCCGCCGCTGCTGAAAAGCGATCGTCTTCGACACCAAGGCATGGGCGAGCGTCGTGCGCAGTGAGTGCGATTGCTGCCCCCACCCTGGCCCTCCCCCAGCTTCGCTGGGGGAGGGGATGCATAGTGCGGATGCTTCGCCTTCCGCGACTGCGCAGGAAGGTCGGGACTCGGCCCCTAGCCCACCGCCGCACGCGGCGCAGAGACTTCGGACGACGTGTCCTGTAGCGGATCCCGCTTCTGCTGGAGCAGATAGTCCAGGAATGCCTGCGCCGCCGCCGACAGCTGCTGCCCGCCCAGATGCACGACGTGCCAGTGCTGTGCGACGGGAAAGCCTTCGATATCGAGCACGGCGATACCGCTGTCCGCAGGATCCAGGGCATGCCGCGACACGATCGCAACGCCGCGCCCTTCGGCCACGGCTTGTTTGATCGCCTCGGTCGAGGCGAGGTCCAGGCAGTCCTTGAGATCGATGCCCTGCTCGCGGAACAGTCGCTCCGTGGTGAGGCGCGTACCGGAGCCACGTTCGCGCAGCAGCAGGGTTTCGGCGCTCAGGCGTTGGAGCGCAACGCGCTTCTTCCCGACCAGGGGATGGTGCGCGGAGGCGATCGCCACCAGCGGGTTGTCGAGAAAGGCGTACTGCACGATGTCGAAATGCTGCGGCGGCGTCCCCATGATGTAGAGGTCGTCGTCGGCGCGCGCCAGGCGCTCGATGACGGTGTCGCGATGGCCCACTTCGATGGATATGTCGATCGCCGGGTGGCGCTCCCGGAACGGTGCCATCAGGCGCGGAACGAAGTACTCGGCCGTGGAGACGCACGCGATCCGCAAGCGGCCTCGCCGCAACGCGCGCAGGTCGGCGACGGTGGTCTCGAACCGTGACCAGGTCTCGAACATCTCGGTGGTGGTCTTGAGCAGTTCGGCGCCGGCGTCCGTCAGCACGATCCGTTTGCCGAGCTGCTCGAGCAGCGGCTGTCCGACCACCTCGCCGAGCTGCTTCATCTGCATGGAGACGGTGGACTGAGACAGGTACAGCTCTTCGGCCGCGCGCGTGAAGCTGCCGACACGCGCGACGCATTCGAAGACCTTGAGCTGCCGCAAGGTCACGTGCATCGATGGGCGATTGTGCTGTCGGCTCATACGCGCAAAAGTATCGCATGCCGGGCGCCGTCGATGCCATTTGCCGCCCCCGGTGCGGGCGGTCTATTCTTCGGGGGTACCGTTCCCGCCCGAGCCCGCATGAACCTTCGCATCGCCGCGCTGCTTGCCGTTTGCCTCCTGGCACCCACCGTCCACGCGGCGAATCTGTCGGATCTGCGCGATGCAGAGGTGGCCAAGGGTCTGCGCGAAGCCCTCGAAGTGGGCGTCACGAACGCAGTGACCAAGCTGGGACACGAGAACGGTTTCATGGGTAATGAAGCGGTACGGATCCCGATGCCGGAAAGCCTGCAGAAAGTGGAATCCGGCATGCGCAAGCTCGGCATGGGCAAGCAGGCCGACGAGCTGGTGGCCACCATGAACCGGGCGGCCGAACAGGCCGTGCCGGAAGCGAAGATGTTGCTGGTGAACGCCACGCGCAAGCTGACGATCGACGACGCGAAGAAGATCCTCACCGGCCCCGACGACGCCGCGACCCAGTACTTCCGGGCACAGAGCGGCGAGCAACTGACGCAGCGCTTCCTCCCCATCGTCGCGCGCGAGACCAAGAAGTTGAAGCTCGCCGACTACTACAACCGCTTCGCCAACAGGGGTGTGGCGCTTGGTCTGGTGCGCACCGAGGACGCCAACCTCGACGAGTACGTGACGCGCAAGGCGCTCGACGGCCTGTTCGCCACTGTTGCGGACGAGGAGCGTGCGATCCGCGCCGATCCGATGGAATCGGGCAAGCGCCTCATCAAGAAGGTGTTCGGGTCGGTCGTTCCGTAGCCTCCGTCGTGGGGAGGTCCGGTAAACTCGGCTCCCGTTCCCGATCGTTCCGCGCATGAACCCGTTCGACCTCGCACCCGCCACCACGCCGCGGCTGCGCGAAATCCCCTACAACTACACGTCGTATTCCGATCGCGAGATCGTCATCCGCCTGCTCGGTGTGCGCCATTGGGCGCTGGTGGAGCAGCTGCGCGCCGAACGCCGGACCGGCCGCTCGGCGCGCATGCTGTACGAAGTGCTGGGCGACATCTGGGTTGTCAACCGCAATCCGTATCTGCAGGACGACCTGCTCGGCAACCGCAAGCGCCGCAGCGCGCTGATCGAAGCCTTGCGGCATCGGCTGCGGCAAATCGAGGCGCGCCGCACCGGCGAGGATGCCCGGGTCAACGAGTTGCTCGGCGCCGCCCACGAGGCCGTGAACGCGTTCGAAGCGGATTTCGAGCGCACGGGGGAGCTGCGCCGCAGGGCATCGCGCCGCCTCGGCCGTGTGACCCGCCGCGACAACATCGCGTTCGATGGCCTTGCTCGCGTATCGCACGTGACCGATGCAACCGATTGGCGTGTCGAGTACCCGTTCGTCGTGCTCTATCCCGATACCGAAGATGAAGTGGCACCCATGGTGCGGGCTTGTATCGAGCTGGGCCTCACCATCATCCCGCGCGGTGGCGGCACGGGCTACACGGGCGGCGCCGTGCCGTTGACCCCGTTGTCGGCGGTCATCAATACCGAGAAGCTGGATCGACTCGGGTCGGTCGAGCAGGCGCGACTGCCCGGTGTCGATGGCCCGGTACCGGTGATCCGCTGTGGCGCGGGTGTTGTCACCCGCAGGGTGATGGAGGCGGCGGAAGCGGCCGGTCTGGTCTTTGCGGTCGACCCCACTTCTGCGGATGCTTCCTGTATCGGCGGCAACGTCGCGATGAACGCGGGTGGCAAGAAGGCCGTGCTTTGGGGCACGGCGCTCGACAACCTCGCCTCGTGGCGCATGGTCGACGCGAACGGCGCGCTGATCGAAGTCACGCGCATTGCGCACAACCGCGGCAAGATCCACGACGTCGACGTGGCACGCTTCGCAGTGCAACGCTTCCGCGCCGACGGGCGCACGCCCGAGGGCGAAGCGACGGTGCTGGAGATTCCAGGCCGCAGCTTCCGCAAGCAGGGGCTCGGCAAGGACGTCACCGACAAGTTCCTGGCGGGTCTGCCGGGGGTGCAGAAGGAAGGCTGCGACGGGCTCATCACGAGCGCCACCTTCATCCTGCATCGGATGCCGGCACACGTGCGCACCGTCTGCCTGGAGTTCTTCGGGCAGGTGCGCGACGCGGTGCCCTCCATCGTCGAGATCAAGTCGTTCATGGACCGCAACGCCGGTGCCGTGCTTGCGGGCCTGGAGCATCTCGACGAGCGGTACGTGAAAGCCGTCGGCTATGCCACGAAAGCCAAGCGCGGCGCGCGGCCGAAGATGGTGCTGCTGGCGGATATCGCCAGCGACGACGAACGGTCAGCTGGCGAAGCGGCGTCCCAGGTGGTGCGCATCGCCAATGCGCGTGGTGCCGAAGGCTTCATCGCCGTATCTGCCGAATCACGCCGGAAGTTCTGGCTCGACCGGGCTCGTACCGCCGCCATCGCCAAGCACACCAACGCGTTCAAGATCAACGAAGACGTGGTGATTCCGCTCGAGCGCCTGGGCGAGTACTCGGATGGGATCGAGCGCATCAACATCGAACTGTCGCTCGAGAACAAGCTGGCGCTGCTCGACGAGCTGGGCGCCTACTTTGCGGGCGAGCTCGCGGTGAGCGCCCACGGTGAAACGCTTGCCGCCGCCGAACTTCTCGCCGGCCGGCCGGAAGGCGCCCTCGAGGTATTGCGCTCGGCACGGGCGCGCTGGCAGGGACTGTTCGATCACCTCGACGATCCGGCAGAGGGTGGAGCGACCGTCTTCGGCACGTTGCAGAACCACTCGCAGCGCGTGTCGTGGAAGACCGAAGTGCGCGAACCGCTCATGCAGCTCTTCGATGGCCGGCCGTTCGACCCGATCCGCACGAGCATCGACGCGATCCACGCGCGCGTGCTGAAGGGGCGGGTGTTCGTGGCGCTGCACATGCATGCCGGCGACGGCAACGTGCACACCAACATCCCCGTCAACTCCGACGACTACGCGATGCTGCAGCGGGCCAACGCCGCCGTGACGCGCATCATGAAGCTCGCGAAGTCGCTGGGTGGCGTGATCTCCGGCGAGCACGGCATCGGCATCACCAAGCTCGACTACCTGGAGGCGGGCGAGGTGGAAGCGTTCCGCCGCTACAAGGAGACCGTGGACCCGGATGGGCATTTCAACCGCGGCAAGCTGCTGGCGGGCGCCAACCTCGACCAGGCCTATACGCCTTCGTTCGGGTTGCTCGAACTCGAAAGCCTGATCCTCGAGCAGAGCGAGATCGGCCACATCTCCGACTCCATCAAGGACTGCCTGCGCTGCGGCAAGTGCAAGCCGGTGTGCGCGACCCACGTGCCGCGTGCCAACCTGCTGTACTCGCCCCGCAACAAGATCCTGGCGACGTCCTTGCTCATCGAGGCATTCCTGTACGAGGAGCAGACGCGGCGCGGCATCTCGCTGCAGCATTTCGACGAGTTCTCCGACGTGGCCGATCACTGCACGGTCTGCCACAAGTGCGCCAATCCCTGTCCGGTGGACATCGACTTCGGCGACGTGTCGATGGCGATGCGCAATTTCCTGCGCAAACACGGCCGCAAGAAGTTCAACCCCGGAACGGCCGCATCGATGCTGTTCCTGAACGCGACCGATCCGGCGACGATCAAGGTCGTCCGCCAGGTGATGATCGGCTGGGGTTACAAGGCGCAGCGTACGGCGCACGTGGTGGCCAAGCGTCTGGGCCTCATACAGCCGCAGGTGCGCCAACCGCCGGCCACGCTCGGCAAGCCGACGATCAAGGAGCAGGTGATCCACTTCATCAACAAGCCGATGCCGAAATCGGTCCCGCGCCGCACCGCGCGTGCACTGCTCGACATCGAGGACAAGCACATGGTTCCGGTGATCCGCGACGCGAGCCGGGTCACGGAAGAGTCCGACGCGGTGTTCTACTTTCCGGGCTGCGGATCGGAGCGGTTGTTCAGCCAGGTGGGCCTGGCGACGCAAGCGATGCTGTACGACGTGGGTGCGATCACGGTGCTGCCGCCGGGGTACCTCTGTTGCGGGTATCCGCAGACCTCTGCCGGGGAAGCGGAGAAGGGCCAGGCCATCTCCACCGAGAACCGCGTGCTGTTTCACCGCGTTGCCAACACGCTCAACTATCTCGACATCAAGACCGTGATCGTGTCTTGCGGCACGTGCATGGATCAGCTCGCGAAATACGAGTTCGACCGCATCTTCCCCGGTTGCCGCCTGCTCGACATCCATGAGTACCTGATGGAAAAGGGCGTGAAGCTCGACGGGATCGAGGGGGTGCGCTACCTCTACCATGATCCCTGCCACACGCCGATGAAGACGCACCAGCCGATCAAGGTGGTCAATCAGCTCATGGGCGTCGACGTGAAGGTCAACGAGCGCTGCTGCGGCGAATCCGGCACTCTCGCCGCGACGCGGCCGGACATCTCCACCCAGGTACGCTTCCGCAAGGAAGAGGAGATGCGCAAGGGCGCCGATGCGTTGCGCGAGGATGGGTTCAGCGGTCCCGTGAAAGTGCTGACGGCGTGCCCCTCATGCCTGCAAGGCCTGTCGCGCTTCAACGACGACTCCGGCACCGATGCCGATTACATCGTCGTCGAGATCGCGAGGCACAGGCTGGGCAGCAACTGGCTCCAGGAGTACGTGAGCAAGGCGAACAGCGGCGGCATCGAGCGCGTGCTGCTATGAGCGTGGCCGGCTGCGTGTTCTGCGAAACGGATGGCGGTGAAGTGCTGTGGCGCGACCGGCACCTGCGCGTGATCGTCCCCGAAGAGAAGGACCATCCGGGTTTCCTGCGCGTGGTGTGGCACGAGCACGTCGCCGAGATGACCGATCTCGCGGTGAGCGATCGCGAGCACTTCATGCGAGTCGTGTTCGCCGCTGAATCGGCGATGCGGGAGCTGCTGGCCCCGCACAAGGTCAACGTGGCGAGCCTGGGCAACGTCGTGCCCCACCTTCACTGGCACGTGGTTCCGCGGTTTACCGACGACCCGCATTTCCCCAATCCCGTCTGGGGTCAGCGCCTTCGGGAAGGCCCCGTGCCCGTGCCGGCAGATTACCGGGCCCGTATCGCCACGCGCCTCAAGACGCTGCTGTCGTAGCGTCCTCGATCGCGCGGGGCGCGGCTGCCGGGCCTGAGATCGCGATATCCTCGGCATCGAAGATCACGGTGCGATCCGGCGGGAACACGGCAGCGAAGGTGCTGCCCCGCCCCGGCTCGCTCTGGATCTCCAGCCGTGCGTGATGCCGCGACAGCACGTGCTTCACGATCGCGAGCCCGAGACCGGTACCGCCGGTTTCGCGCGAGCGGCTGCGATCCACGCGATAGAAGCGCTCGGTGAGACGATCGATGTGATGGGCTTCGATGCCGATGCCGGTATCGGTGACGGAGAACACCGGTGCGTGGTCGCGCATTTCCCAATGCAACTCGATGCGGCCGCCTTCGGGCGTATAGCGAATGGCGTTGCTCACCAAGTTGCCGAGCGCGCTGCGCAACTCCTCGGCGCTGCCGCGCAGGCCGACACGCGTTTCGAGGCGCAGGCGGATGTCGTGCTTGCCGCCCGACAGGGCGAGCGCATCCTGGTAGAGGTGCTGAACGAGGTCGCAAACCGGTACCGGATCGTCGCGCAGCGGCGTCACCGTGCTTTCGAGCCGCGAGAGAGTCAGCAGATCCTCGACCAGGTGATTCATGCGGACGCACTGCTGCATCATGAGATCGAGCGAACGCCGCGTCATCGCAGGGTCGGGCTGCTCCATGTCGGTCAAGGTCTCGAGAAACCCGTTGAGCACGGTGAGCGGGGTGCGCAATTCATGCGACACGTTGGCGACGAAGTCGCGCCGCGTGGTCTCGAGCCGCTCCCAGCGCGTGATGTCGCGGCCCAGGACCAGCTTGTCGCTGTCGCCATAGGCGACGATCTGGATCGACAGGATCGCCTCGCCGACGGTGCCGGTCTGGAACTTGAGGTTGAGCGGCGTGGTGAAATCGCCGCCTTGCAGATATTCGACGAACTGCGGCTGGCGCACGAGGTAGGTGATCTGCTGGCCGCGATCGCGCGCGGCGCGCAGGCCGAAGTACTTCTCGGCCTTCGGGTTGCACTGGTCGATGCGGTTGTCCGCGTCGAGCAGGATCACCGCCTCGGGCAGAGCGGCGCCGGCTTTCTGGAAGCGCAGGAGGGCTTCCTGCAGGCGCGCTTCGGTCTGCCCCTGCCGTCGGACCAGGCGGTGGAGGTAGGAGAACAACTGTTCCCAGGATCCGGTGCCGTTGGGCACGCTGTCCGGGCGTGGATCCAGCAACCAGCTGTGGAACAACGAAAAGTTGTAGAGGTGCTGCGCGAGGAGCAGCGCCAGCACTACGCATGCGACGAACAGCGCTGCGGTCTTGCCGGCGATCGGCCAGATCGGCAGGACGACTGCCGCCACGATCGCAATGGTCAGCAGCGGCTTGCGCCAGTGCGGGTTCACGAAGGCTCCGGGCCGGGACGTGGTGCCGGATTATTGCAGATGCCGGCCCGGCATCGGATCGCTGCGTACTCTGTCAGTTGGGTGAGAGCCGGTATCCGGTCCCGCGGACGGTCTGGATCAGGCTGTCCAGCGCCGTCGGTTCGAGCGCCTTGCGCAGTCGGCGGATGTGCACGTCGACCGTGCGCTCCTCGACGAAGACGTGATCGCCCCAGACCTGGTCGAGCAACTGGGTCCGCGAGTGGACCCGTTCCGGGTGGGTCATCAGGAAGTGCAGCAACCGGAATTCGGTGGGGCCGAGATCGACGGGTGTGCTGTTGCCGGTGACTCGATGGCTTGCCGGATCGAGCCTGAGGCCGCCGACCTGGACCATGTCGTCCGTCATCTGCGGTGCCCGCCGACGCAGGACTGCCTTGACCCGAGCATTCAATTCCCGCGGCGAGAACGGCTTGGTGATGTAGTCGTCGGCACCCGTCTCCAGCCCGGTCAGCTTGTCCTGCTCCTCGGAGCGGGCGGTGAGCATGATGATGGGGATGGTCTTGGTGCGCTTGTCCGAGCGCAGGCGCCGGGCGAACTCCACGCCGGAAATGCCGGGCAGCATCCAGTCGAGCAGGATCAGGTCCGGCAGCGCGTTCTGCACCAGATTGAGCGCCTGCTCGGCGTTGTCCGCCTTGAGGGCCTGGTGGCCCGCCTGCTTCAGGTTGTAGGAAATCAGCTCCTGGATAGCCGGCTCATCTTCGATCACCAGAATGGTGGCGGCCATACGTCACTCCTCGGCTTATCAATGCCTTGCGATCCTATGTAACGATTGTTACAGCGCCGTGACATCGATCGGCCGGAACCGGTCGCAAACCCTCCTCTGCATCAGCCGCCGTTGTCGTGCAGCGTCCGCCACTTCTCGCGCCCGCGGATCTCCTCGTCCAGCGTCTCGCGGGCGATCTTGTCGCGTTCGCCGATGTAGAGCACCTCCCGAGCGAACTGGCCGTAGGTCGTGGCACCCTCGTACAGGTCGGCCAGGGCTTCGAGCACCCGGTCTTCGCTCTTCAACCGGTAGATCGGCAACGGACCGATGCGGCTCTCGGAAACGCGCCGGCATTCGTGCATGGCCTCGGCCAGCGCCTTGATGGCGGGTTTCTCGGCGTCCGTCGGCCGCGACTTGTCGGCCAGCATTTCGATGGGTTGCGGTGCCTCGAAGGAGATGGGCAGCAGGATATGGCTGCGCACCGGATCAATCGTGGGGTCCGCATAGAGCTTGGCGCACTCTGCCCGGACGTCTTTTGCCGTCCTGTCGGTGTCCCCGGGCATGCCGGCACAGCCGCAGACGGCTGCGGCGCAGGCGGCGAGGACGAGGGAGAGGGTGTGCTTGCTCATTGCGTGGTCCGCCTGTTTCGATGGGTCGACAGCCCCATGTTACCCACGCTGTCACAAATCTGTAATATGCCGAACGGACGATGCGCCGCCCGATCGGGGCGGCGCAACCGGTCGAACCTCGGGGAGGAGCGCCATGAAAAAGAATCTGGGGTGGGTGCTGTTGGGTTCGATCGTGGTTGCCGGTTGCGCTACCACGCCCGACCCGGGTGCTCAAGAGTGGGCCGCCCGCCAGTCCGGTGCACGGATCGAGCAGGCCGCGGGCCGTTCGACGGGCCAGGACGGAGGCCAGGCCGCACGCTATCGGGCCCTGGCGAGTGACGACGCGTGGTTGGCCGAATACGCGGCCTACGCTGCCTCCATCCGCGAGAGCGTGGCTGCCGGCGATCTCACCGAGGCCGAAGGCGCCCGGCTGATTGCACGCCAGCGTCGCGTTTCGGAGGCCGAGCGCCTGGTGGCCGTCCGTCACGAATCGCGCTACAGCTACCCCGACAACTGACCGCACGAAGCCCCCGCAAGGTGGGGCATCGGCTTCGGTTATGATCCGGCCGGTCGCGTCGCGACCGGATCGATCATCCCGGAGAACGCTTTTCTTGGCCGCATCTCGCAGCAGCAGCCCGCAGCCGACCGACATCGTGCTGCACCAGCAGTCGAAAGTGCTCGAGATTGCCTTCGACGATGGATTGCGCGCCCGTCTGCCGTGCGAGTTCCTGCGCGTCTACAGCCCGTCCGCGGAAGTCCGTGGCCATGGTCCCGGGCAGGAGGTCCTTCAGGCGGGCAAGCGCGAGGTCAACATCTCCGCCATCGAACCGGTGGGCAGCTATGCGGTCAAGCTCGTCTTCACCGACGGCCACGACACCGGACTCTATTCATGGGACTACCTGCACGAGCTGGCGAGCGAGCAGGAAGCGCTCTGGCAGCGCTACCTCGAGCGCATGAAAGCGGCGGGTGCCAGCCGCGATCCGGCCGGCGGCGTGAAGGTGCACAAGCTGCAGCGCATGGACCCGCCGCGGTTTTCCAAGCCACCCTCCGATGAGTAAGACGGACTTCGGCTTTACCCAGGTCGACGAGAACGACAAGGCTGCCAAGGTCGCCGGCGTGTTCGAGTCGGTCGCGCCGAGCTACGACGCGATGAACGACCTCATGTCCGCGGGCCTGCACCGATTGTGGAAGCGTTTCGCGGTCGATGCGGCGCTGGTGCATCCTGGACAGCGCGTGCTCGATGTGGCGGGCGGCACTGGCGACATGACGCGTCTTTTCAGTGAGCGGGTCGGGCCAACCGGCGAAGTGTGGTTGACCGACATCAACGGTCCCATGCTTGCCGCCGGGCGCGATCGCCTCGCCGACGTGGGACTCGCCCCGCCGGTTGTCCGCTGCGACGCCGAACGCCTGCCGTTCCCCGACCGCTATTTCGATTGTGTCTCGGTGGCCTTCGGCCTGCGCAACATGACGCACAAGGATGCGGCGCTCGCGGAGTTTCGCCGCGTCCTCAAGCCGGCCGGCCGGCTGATCGTCCTCGAGTTCTCGCGCGTGTGGAAGCCGCTCGAGAAGCTGTACGACCTCTATTCGTTCCGCGTGCTGCCGTTCATGGGGCGGGTCGTCGCCAAGGACGCCGATTCGTACCGCTACCTCGCCGAATCGATCCGCATGCACCCCGACCAGGAGGCCCTGAAGACGATGCTCGAGGGCGCCGGCCTCGAGCGCGTCGAGTATTTCAATCTCAGCGCCGGCGTCGTGGCCGTGCATCGGGGGTGGGCACCTTGAACGGACCGCTCGACCGGGTCGTGGCGGCGGCGCTCAACCATGTGGTCGGGCAGGCACCCTGGGCGCAGGCGGCGCTGCTCAAGCACACGGGCAACACGGCCGCGTTTGTCGTCGCACCGTTCGAGTTTGCGCTCAGCATCGACGCGGCCGGCACGTTCCAGGCGGCCGGCGAGACTGAGACCCCGGACCTCCGGGTCGAGCTGACACCTGGCGCTGCCGCGCGCGTTGCCACGGGACAGGTATTGTTGAGCGAGGTCGCCCGTATCGATGGCGATGCCGCGTTCGGCGCGACCTTGCGGCAGCTCGCGCAGAACCTGCGCTGGGACTACGAAGAGGACCTGTCGAAGGTGGTGGGTGACATCGCGGCCCATCGCGCGGCAGGAATGCTGAGATCGCTCGCCGCATGGCCCCGTTCCGCGGGCGAGAGAATCGGCCAGGCGGCCGCCGAGTTCGCCACCGAGGAGGCACAGCTGATGCCGTCGCGCCACGAGTTCGAGGCCTGGCTCGCCGACGTGGACCGGTTGCGCGACGACGCCGAGCGCCTCGAGAAGCGCATCGCGCGGCTCGAAGCCGCCGCGCGGTAGTCGCGGCCGGGAATTCCGGGGCTCTTAGGACATGCTGCGTCTGCTGCGCCTCGCCAAGATTCTCGCCGTCGTCTTCCGCTTCGGGCTCGACGAGTTCGCGCTCGGCCACGAGCGGGTGCGCTGGCTGCGACCGCTCATCCGCGTGGTGTTCTTCTGGCGCCGGCTGGAGCGCCCGCGCGGGGAGCGACTGCGTCGCGCGCTCGAGGATCTCGGCCCGATCTTCGTGAAGTTCGGGCAAGTGCTGTCGACGCGGCGCGACCTGATTCCTCTCGACATCGCCGACGAACTCGCGCGGTTACAGGATCGCGTCCCGCCGTTTCCCGCGGAGCAGGCCGTGGCGGTGATCGAGAAGGCCTACGGCCGCAAGGTCGACGACGTCTTCGCGAGCTTCGATCGCACTGCAGTGGCGTCCGCCTCGGTGGCACAAGTCCATTTCGCGACCTTGCCCGATGGCCGCGAAGTCGCCGTGAAGATCCTGCGCCCGGGCATCGAACCGGTCATCGGGCGCGACATCGAGTTGCTCGAGACTGCTGCCAGCCTGATCGAGCTGGTGTGGCAGGACGGCAAGCGGCTGAAGCCCAAAGAGGTGATTGCGGAATTCCGCAACCACCTGCGGGACGAGCTCGACCTGATGCGCGAAGCCGCCAACGGTAGTCAGCTAAGGCGCAATTTCCGCGACTCGCCATTGCTGGTCGTCCCCGAGATCCACTGGGACTGGTGCACTTCCGCAGTGATGGTGATGGAGCGCGTCGTCGGCACGCCGATCTCGCAGGTGGCGGCCCTGCGCGAACAGGGCATCGACATCCCGAAGCTTTCGCGCATGGGTGTGGAGATCTTCTTCACCCAGGTGTTCCGCGACGGCTTCTTCCACGCCGACATGCATCCAGGGAACATCTTCGTCGGCGCCGACGGGCGTTACATCGCGCTCGACTTCGGCATCATGGGAACGCTGACCGAGGTCGACAAGAGCTACCTCGCCCAGAATTTTCTCGCGTTCTTCCGCCGCGACTACCGGCGCGTGGCCCAGGCTCATCTGGAGGCAGGGTGGGTCCCGCCGGAAACCCGCATGGACGAGTTCGAGTCCGCCATCCGGGCCGTCTGCGAGCCCATCTTCGACAAGCCGCTCAAGGAAATCTCCTTCGGACGCGTGCTGCTGCGCCTCTTTCAGACGGCGCGGCGCTTCAACCTCGAAGTGCAGCCGCAGCTCGTGCTGCTGCAGAAGACGCTGCTCAACATCGAAGGCCTCGGCCGCGAACTGGACCCGGACCTCGACCTGTGGAAGACCGCCAAGCCGTTCCTGGAGCGCTGGATGTCGGAGCAGATCGGCTGGCGCGGCCTGTTGCGCTCGATCCGCGAAGAAGCCCCGCAATGGGGCGTCACGCTGCCGCAGTTGCCCCGGCTCGTCTACCGGGCGCTGCAGGGGCCGCCCCAGCACCAGCTCGAGGCTGCCTTGCGGCAACTGATCCGTGAGCAGCGCCAGCAGTCGCAGCTGCTGGTGGTGGTCATTGCCGCACTCGTGTTCCTCATCGTTCTCCTCGTCGTCTTCGCGGCGCGCCACTGACACCTGACCGGTCCCGTCGATGGGGCCTGTCATTAAAGCGTCATGTTCCCTGAAGACAATCCCGGCCCATCGAGGCAGCCTGGGTCTTCAAGGCTGCCCGGACTTGACCAAGCACTCGCTCTAGGACCGGGAGAACTGAATGGGTTACACGCGCACGCCCGATGGGCGCTTCCGTTTCACACCGATCGCCGCCGCTTTGCTGCTGGCGCTGGGATTGGGCACCGTACCGGCCTACGCGGAAGACGACGCCGCGCCGGCGTCGAAGAAGGACAAGATGACCGAGCTGCTGGACAAGCTCAAGGCCAAGGGCATCATCTCCGACGAGGAGTACGATGAGCTGTCCGGCAACACGCCGGAGGCCCGTGCCGAAGCACGCGCGGAGCGGCGCAGGCAGGCGACGCGCGAGGCCAACGAAGTGCAGAAGGCGGAATCCGCGAAGGAGCGCTACAACGGCCGGTGGAATAACGGCATCACCTTCGCCACGCCGGACAACCGCAACTCGTTCAACATCAGCGGCCGCGTGCATGCGGACTATCGGTACTTCGACGAGAACACCGCACCCAGCGGCTTCGACGTCCGCCGCGCCTACCTGACCTTGTCGGGCAAGTGGAACGAGTGGCTCACCTGGGACGTCACGGGCGACTTTGCACAGCCGACCACCTCGGTGGCCGGCACGCAACAGAACGGCGGCTCGATCCTCGACGTGGCGTGGGTGAACGCGGCCTACAGCGACGCGCTGCAGTTTCGCATGGGCCAGTTCAAGATGCCGTTCAGCATGGAGCAGCTGCAGAGCTCGCGCTTCATCGATTTCCAGGAACGCGCCTTGATGGACGCCCTGATTCCCGCCAAGGAACGCGGCCTGATGGTGCACGGCGCGCCGTTCCTGGGCGCCACCTACGGCTTGGCGTTGTCCAACGGGCAGGGCAAGAACGGCAATGAGCTCAACCCGCGCGCCGATACCCCCGATGTCATCGGCCGGGTGACGTACAACTTCGCTGAAGCTCTCAATCAACAGGCGAGGGCCGTCTACCACATAGGTCTCGCCGGATCGGTCGGGGATCTGCCGTTCAACACCACGGCCCAGGCTGCGACCACGGAAGCTCGCGGTTACCAGTTCTTCACCGTCGGTTCGTTCGGCGGCGACAACGTTCGCCGGGAGCGGATTGGCGTCGAAGGCGCGCTCGCCTACGGGCCGGTCAAGTTGCAGAGCCAGTGGGTGCAGGTCAACTACGAGGGCAAGAACGGCACCACGGAGTACGACAAGAGCATCTCGTCGTGGTACGCGAGCCTGATGTGGATGGTGACCGGCGAGCGCTATGCCGAGTCGTATCGCAACGGTGTGTTCGGGCGCATGATTCCGATCCAGAACTACACGCCGGGCGGTTCGAGCTGGGGCGCTTGGGAGCTGGGGCTGCGCTACAGCCAGTGGGACGGTTCCGACTTCCAGTTGGCCAACGCCAACAACAACACCGGCGTCATCGTGACGACCCTCACGGCACCGAATGTCGTCACCAAGGCGCAGGCAATCACGGTGGGCCTCAAGTGGATCTGGACCCCCAATTTCAAGATCTATTTCAACTACGTCGATACGAAATTCGGTGCGCCGATCACCGTGACGACGGCGGGGCCGGTGGAACGTTTCACCACCGATCGCGAGCGGGCGCTGACGATGCGGGCGGCCTTCGACTTCTGATGCCGTCACGGCCGATCGCTCCGGACCGAGAGCGATCGGCCGGAATCACAATCCGCCGCCGAAGCGATACTGCCAGCCGATTCCGAGCGTATCGAACTCCGTACCCGTGCGTGTCTGTACCCCGGTACTACCGTACACCTTCAGCGCGTTGCGGCGATTGATGGCGATGCTGAGAGTGACGCCCCAGCGCCAGTTCTGTTGCAGATCGTTCTTCTCGACGCCATTCACGGTGGTCCGCCCACCGGTGTAGTGGGTGCCGCCGGCCGAAACCCAGATACCGGGGCGCACGTCGAAGATCCCGTGAAACTGGGCAGAGACGATCGGATCCTGTTCCTTGCGGGAACTGCCGAGGAACTGGTCGTTGTCGCCGAAGACCGTGACCCCGAGCGCTGCCTCCATGGTCAATCGTCCGAACGCCTTCGACGCGCCGATCTCCGGCGTGACGAACCACCGATTGGTGCCGATGTTCACCAGCTTGTCGGGGTCGTACTGACCCCAAGGCGCACCGGCGGTCAGGCTCACGCCGACGATGGTTTCCTGGCGCCAACCCTGGAAGTCCTTGAGTTCCATGGCGGGCGCCCCGTACAGGTTCGTCGAGACCCGGAACACCGGGTCGCCGAAACCGACGCGGTGGGCTTCCCGAGCCTGGCCTTCGAGCTGGCCCTCGGCGTCGACCGTGGCCCAGGGTACGACGAATCCGACCACGCCTGACTGGCCGAAGACGGAGATGCTGCGCCCGTAACCGGCCACCAGGGAGTCGATGCGGGCATTGACGTCCGTCAGTGGAATGCTCGGATCGGACAGCACGTTGCCGGATGAATACCCATAGCCGAGCGTGAGGAAATTTACTCCGATAGGTGCATTTCCGTAAGACCGCGGCTCGATGCGCTGGGCCGATGCCGGCAGCGCTACGAACACCATGGCTAGGGCCAGCGCATGTCGAGCGCGAAGCAACCGATTCTGCTTGTGCATGACCGCGAATCTAACACCAGCGGGCCTGCGCGCCGAGCGGCGCCTCAAGCCGGCTCAGGCCGGCAACTCCGCAAGCGGCAGGTTCCGGATGAAGCGGTGCCGCACGAGACTGAACGCGACCGGCACCAGCAGCAGCGTTGCGACGGTCGCGAACACGAGTCCACCGATGACCGCGCGGCCCAGCGGCGCGTTCTGTTCTCCCCCGTGGCCAAGGCCGCTCGCCATCGGCAGCATGCCCACGATCATCGCGAACGCCGTCATCAACACCGGGCGCAAGCGTGTCGCGCCCGCTTCCATGGCAGCCTGAATCGACGGCCGGCCATCGGCCAGTCGCTCGTTGGCGAACGAGATCATGAGAATACTGTTGGCGGTGGCGACACCCATGGCCATGATCGCACCCATCAGCGACGGGACGCTGAACGTCGTGCCGGTCGCGAACAGCATCCAGACGATGCCGCACAGTGCCAGCGGCAGTGCCGTGATGATGATGAGGGGGTCGACCCACGACTGGAAATTGATCACCATGATGAAGTACACCAGCAGCACGGCGAAGATCAGGCCCGCACCCATGCGGGTGAACGCTTCGTTCATGCTCTGCGCCTGGCCGCTGATCTCGATGCGCGTGTTGTTCTTCTGCGCTTCGGCCTTCGGCCGGAACTCCTCGACGATCTTCTCGATATCCGCCACGACGCCGCCCAGATCGCGCCCCTGGACGTTGGCGTACACGTCGAACGCGAGTTCGGTGTTGACGTGGTTGATGATCGCAGGCGCGATGGCGCGCTTGACCGTAGCGACATTGCCGAGTGGAACCGTGGGCGACTGGCCCTTGCCGGGTAGCTGGATGCCGAGCACCGCGTCGACCGAGTCGAGCGCCGTGATGTGCGGCTGGACCACCACGACCTGGTACGGGCGACCGGTCTTGGGATCGTTCCAGTAGTTCGGCGTGAGCACGACGCTCGAGCTCGCCGAGATGAGATAGTTCTCCGCGATCTCTCGTTGTGTCAGGCCGAGCTGCGCCGCCCGCGTGCGATCCACTTCAAACTTGAGCGAGGGTTGGTTCATGATCTGGTGGACATGCACGTCGGCCGCTCCGCGCACGTGCCGCACTTTCGCGGCGATCTCCTGCGCCAGCTTGTAGTTCTTGTAGTCGCCGCCCAGGATCTTGATGTCGAGCGGCGCCGGCAGCCCGAAATTCAGGATCTGGTTCATCATGTCTCCCGGCTGGAAGTAGAACGAAACGTCGGGAAACTTCTGCGGCAGGATCTCGCGCAGGCGGCGCACGTACTCCGGCGTGGGCACCTTGTGGTCTTCCTTGAGCGAGATCAGGATCTCGCCGTCCGAGGACGTGATGGTGACGTTGTCGCTGTAGGCGAGGTTGGTGGATGGAGGGATGCCGATGTTATCGATGAT
>LNFM01001440.1_pt1 | contig 54042 bp, 47 predicted proteins | sample 596031 | NCBI WGS metagenome assembly LNFM01 (sample SAMN04254537, study PRJNA301005) | activated carbon metagenome | isolation source: dual media filters at the Ann Arbor, Michigan drinking water treatment plant | place: USA: Ann Arbor
TCGCGCAACGCCCGCAACGCGACGCTCTACTTCAACATCCCGACAGAGCAGGTCGTCGAAGTAGGCATGCAGATCGACCTGTGATCGCTCGGCGCAATCATGCTCCGCCGCTCGGGGCCGCGCTCACTGGCTCCGCGCATGAGCGACGACGAGCCGATCATCGGCTCGTGGCAAAGAACATCGCATCGAGATCCCCGCCGTGCTCGGGCTGCGTCGATCGAGAGCGGTCGTGCACTGCAGATCGTCGAAGGCCAAAAGCCTCGGTGCTCGCAGGGCAGTGACCACACAACTCTTCGCAGCAGCGAGGCTTGCCATGACTATCGTAGCGTCGCTCCTAGCCTTCGCCGCGCGATCCGCGCTGTGGCCATCTCCCCGTGGCCCGCACCGCGACAAGGCTCGTCCCGCTCAGCCCCCGAACGCCGCGTGCGCTTCGACGCGATCGTCGAACGCGTGTCGAACGCCGTTCACTTCTTGGTACGGCTCGTGGCCTTTGCCAGCGATCAGCACGATGTCCCCCGCGGTCGCGCCGCGGATCGCTCTGTGAATCGCCTCGCGACGATCGAGCACGACCGCGTACGAGCCCTTCGTCGCGGCCCCGAGCGCGTCGGCGTCGACCCGCGCGAACCCCGCGTTCGAGAGCCCCTCCTCGGTCTGCGCCGCGATCTTCGCCGGGTCCTCGGTGCGAGGATTATCCGTGGTGAGAACCGCGACGTCTGCTCCTTGCGCGACCGCGCTGCCCATGGGCGCGCGCTTGGATGGGTCTCGATCGCCGCCGCACCCGAACACGCAGATAAGCCGCCCTCCCCTGGACTGCTCGCGCAGCGCCCGAAGTACGTTGGTGAGCGCGTCTGGCGTGTGCGCATAATCAACAAACACCAGCGGATCCGCGTCGGATCCGCGTACGAGCTCGAGCCTTCCGGGCGCGCCGACGGCGTCTCGCAGCGCCTCGAAGACGCGATCGCAGGGGATGTCGAGCGCCCACGCGCAGCACGCCGCGCACAGGATGTTCTCGAGGTTGTGCCACCCGAACATCGGCGTGCTCAGCTCGAAGCGACCGTCCGGCGTGTCCACGACTGCGTGCATGCCGCGCGCGTCCACGTGTCGATCGCGCACCGTGAACATCGCGTCCGAGCGTCGGCCCGACGGCGAGTACGTCACGAGCAGCCCGCACACGCCCTCTTCAGCCCACCTCGCGCCGTGCGCGTCGTCGACGTTGAGCACGCTCGATGCGGGTCCCAGGTCGGTGAACAGCCGTCGCTTCGCAGCGGCGTATGCGTCCATCGACCCGTGAAAATCCAGGTGATCCTGCGTGAGGTTCGTGAAGGCCGCCACGCGAAACCGCACGGCTTCGACGCGACCGAGCTCGAGCGCGTGCGACGAGACCTCCATCGCGAGGTTCTCCGCTCCCGCAGCGCGCATCGCGGCCATACGCCGAGCGAGATCGTCGCTCTCCGGTGTCGTGTGAAGCGCGGGCCATCGATGAGCGCCGAAGCGATGCGCGACCGTCCCGAGGAGCCCCGTCTTGACGCCGCAGCGCTCGAGGACGTGCTCGATCAACCAGGTGGTCGTGGTCTTTCCGTTGGTTCCGGTGACGCCGACGACCTCGAGCGAAAAGCTGGGGTGTCGCCAGACCACGGAGCTGGCGAAGGCGAGCGCGCGATGGGCGTCGCTCACGACGATCTGCGGGACGCTCAATCCTTCGAGCTCGCGCTCGCTGATGATCGCCGCGGCGCCGCGCTCGATGGCCGCGCCGACGAACTCCGCGCCGTCGCGCTTCTGCCCTCGGCGCGCGACGAACACGTCACCGCGCTCGACCTCGCGCGCGTCGTGGCGAACATCGCGGACCTCGGCGTTTGGATCCCCGACAATACGAGCGTCGGGAACCTCGCGAGCGAGCTCTGCGAGGGTGGCGTGAGGTTCGATCGGCGGTTGCACGGTCAGGGACTCTCGGTCACCGCGGCGTCCGCGTCCACCACCGGTCGCGGCGCGCCCCCTCCCGGCTCGAGCTCGAGTCGTACGCGACGATCGGCCCCGAGCGGCTCGCCGGGCGCGGGAACCTGCCGCGACACGAGCCCTGCGCCCACGACCTCGGCTTCGATGCTCTGCGTGGCCAGCGTCGCCAGGGCGCGTCGAACAGTCATTCCCAGCAGCGAAGGCATGGCCGATCCAGAGGCTCCTGCGTCGCCCTGCGTCGCTCCCGCCGCGGGCGTCGATGCTGGCAGCACCAACGCGCTCGTGGTCGTCGCTTGCGGGCGCACCGTCGCGATGCCGATCGTCTGCGGACCGCCCGATCGACGAAGTCGACCGAGGTATCGAAGCGTCTCTTCGGTGACTCGCCGAAACACCGGCGCGGCCACGGCGTTGCCCTGGTGGTCGCTTCCCGCGGGTTCGTCGATGATGACCGTCACGACGATCTCTGGGCGATCGGCCGGCGCGAAGCCGAAGAACGAGCCCACCCAGCGATTCTCGTCGTAGCCACGGCCGCGGAGCTTCGCCTTCTGCGCGGTGCCCGTCTTTCCCGCGACGCGAATGCCAGGAATCGCTGCGGCCGTCCCCGTTCCGCCGTCCTCGGTCACGGCCGTGAGCATCTCGGCGACCAGCCGCGCGACCCGCGGATCGATCGCGGATCGACCGGCGTCCGGAACGTGCTCTTCGACGAGCGATCCCGTCGCGTCGTGCACGCGCGTGACGAGCAACGGTCGAACGAGGCGACCGCCGTTCGCGATCGCGCCGAGCCCTTGCGCGAGCTGCACGGCCGTCACGCCGATGCCCTGACCGAACGCCACCGTCGCGACCTCGACCTCGTACCAACGTCGCTCACCGAAGCGCGCTCGCGCCTCACCCGGCAGCGGAAGCCCCGTGCGCTCGCCGAATCCGAAGCGACGAAACACGCGCTCGAGTCCGTCCGCGCCCAGCGCCAGGCCGATCTGCGCGGAGCCGATGTTCGACGAGCGAGCCAGCACCTGCATGGGCGTGAGCCACTGATCGACGTGCGTGTCGTGGATCGTTCGATCGCCGATCGTGAACGTTCCTCCGTAGCAGTTGATGAGCTGCCCGGCCTGGATGGTGTTCGCGTCGAGCGCGCCCGCGACGGTGAAGACCTTCATCGTCGAGCCCGGCTCGAACCGGTCGATCACCGCGCGGTTGCGCCGTCCTTCGTCGGTCGAATGCGAGAGGTCGTTGGGGTCGAAGGTCGGGTAGCTCGCCATGGCGAGGATCTCGCCGGTCTGCGGGAGCGTCACGATCACGCTACCGCCGACGGCCTCGCTCGAGCGCACCATCGCGCCGAGCTCTCGCTCTGCGATGAATTGAATTGTTGTGTCGATGGTGAGCGTGACGTCGTGCCCCGCGCTCCCCTCGGATGGCGAGAGCCCCTCGGCGAACACCAGCCTGCCCATCGCGTCACGGACGCCACGCAAGCGCGTGTCGTTGCCGCGGAGCTGCGCGTCGAGCTGCTTCTCGACGCCCTCGATTCCCGCGCCGTCGATGTTGACGGCGCCGATCAGATGCGCGGCGAGCTCTCGATTGGGATACCAGCGCTGCGGCTCGACGATGACCTGCAGGCCCTCGGTCGCGCTTGCGTACGCGCTCTCTCGCAACAGCGCTCGCACCTGGCTCGCTTCGTCCGGCGAGAGGTGCCGCTTGATCCATCGAAACCCGACGTCGCGTCGGAGCTCCTCGATGACTCGATCTGCGGGCAGAGACAGGCAGGTCGCGAGTCGCGTTCCGATCGCGACGACGTCGACGCCGCGGCGCCTGAGCGAGCGAGGGTTGGCCGTCACCGAGAAGCCGTCGACCGTGACCGCGAGCGCGGCGTGATTGCGGTCGTAGATGGTCCCGCGCCGCGGCGCCTGCCGGACGTCGCGATCGTATTGTTGCTCGGCCATCTCGCGCAGTCGGCTGCCTTGTCGGACCTGCAGCTCGTGGGCGCGCGCCGCGAGCGTCGCGAAGCCGACGGACATGCCCGTGACGAGAATTCCCAAGCGAAGTTTGAGCCAGCGCGCGCGGCGCGGTTCGAGGTTTTGCATCAGCGCGGCCTCCCCGAGAGGCGCGCCGGACGCGCCTGTCCACCAGCAACAAGCGTGAGGACGCGATCGGACTCGACCATCCCGAGCTCCGAGCGTCCGACGTCCGTGAGCGACTGCGGCGCGCGGCGCGCCGCGAGCTCGATCCTGAGATGATTGGCGCGCTCGCGGAGGCGCTGCCCTTCGTTTCGCGACTCTTGCACTTTGTACCCGACGGCGATGTTCTGAAACCGCAACGCGAGGTGCGTGACGAACGCCGTCCCAGACGCGGCGATGGACAGCACCAGCAGCGCTACGAAACGTGACGTGGTCATGGGCGACGCTCCATCTCCGACGCGCTCGCGCGTCGCGCCGCTCGAAGCTTCGCGCTCCGGCTGCGGGGGTTTTCACGCTGCTCTTCGTCCGACGCTTCGACAGGCTTCTTCCAGAGCGGATCGAGCTGCTCGTCCTCGCGAAACGCCCACTTCACCTTGCGATCCTCGAGGGAGTGAAACGAGATGATCGCGGCCACGCCGCCTTCGACCAGCAGCGATGGAAGCGCGAGCAACAGCGCGTCGAGCTCGCCGAGCTCGTCGTTGACCGCGATGCGAAGCGCTTGAAAGGTCCTGGTCGCCGGATCGAGGCCGCCCCCACGGCGGGGAGGACCGAGCACGCGATAGACGGCCTTGGCGAGGTCGAGCGTTCGCTCGAGCTTTCCCTCGTCACGCGCGCGCAGGATGGATCGCGCGATCGGCCTCGAGGCGCGCTCTTCGCCGAGCTCGTAGATGAGGTCTGCCAGCGCACGCTCGGTCAACGAGTCGATGAGCTCGCGCGCGGTCTGCCCTCGCGTCGGGTCCATCCGCATGTCGAGCGGTCCGTCGCCCCGAAAGCTCATGCCTCTCTCCGCGTCATCGAGCTGCGGCGAGGACACTCCGAGGTCCGCGACAAGCCCGTCGACCGCAGAAATTCCCAGAGTTTCGAGCACGGATCGTGCCCTCGACATGGTTGCGTCGTGGATGCTCACCCGGTCGCCAAAGCGCGCGAGCCGAGCGGCGGCCGCCTCGCGGGCCGCTGGATCGCGGTCGATTCCGATGAGCTTGCCGCTCGGGCCGCACGCCTCGAGAACCGCTTCGGCGTGCCCGCCGCCCCCGAGCGTGACGTCGAGGTACACGCCGCCATCCCGAGGAGCGATCGCGCGGAGCACTTCATCGCGCAAGACCGTTCGATGCACGAATGGCTCGCGCCCCTCGCTGGTCGAATCGGGTGCGTGTTCAGTGGCTGCCATCGTGATGAGGGCGTTCGAGCGGGGAGTGGACGCTCCGAGGATCGGAGGCCGACGGCCGAGGGGACGCTTCGGTCCCATTGCGCCAAGTGACGGCGATCGCGCAAGTTTTTGGCCGATGATTCGAGGGCGCCGCGCGGTGCGCTATGCTCTCTCGAGTCGCCCGTGTCCGATGTCCCTGCGCCGCCTTCTGCCGATCAACCGCTCGACGCTCCTGCGAGCGACGCGACAGCCCCTCTCGAAGCAGCGTGGAAGAACGTCGTGAGTCATTGGGAAGATCCTGCGGCGCACAAGGCGTTCGTCGTTCTCGCCGCGCAGCTCGACCAGCTTCCTGACGCCGCGCGGCGATACCGCGAGGCCAAGAGCGATGGCGAGCTCGTCGCGGTCGATGGCTATCGTGTCCCGGGCGATCGAGCGTCGCGCAGCGAGGTCGCAGAGCGCGGCCTTCAGCTGGTCCTCGCTCAGGCGCTGGCGCGCTTCGAGAGCGTGCCGCGAGAGGATCGCCCGAAGGCCGGACGCCTCGCGTTGCCGCTCGCGGCGCTGATGATGCTCTTCGGTCTGTCCTTCGGCGCCGCGAACATGACCGGCAAACGCGAGTTCCTCTCGTTGCCGGCGCTCGCCGCCCAGGTGCTGCTCGTCGCGATTGTTCCGTGGCGAAAGATTCAGAGGAGCTGACCCAGTGCAGCTCGATTTTCGCGCGCGTGAGTTGACGCTGAAGTTTGTCTACTGCGGGCCGTCGCACGCAGGAAAGAGCACGAACCTCCGCGTACTCCACGACCGCATCGCGCCCTTGCACCGAAGCAAGATCATCACGCTCGACGCCAATGACGACGGCACCCTCTTTCTCGACCTGCTTCCGCTCTCGGTGAAGATGGGCGACGTCGTGGTGCGCCTCAACCTCTATACGGTTCCCGGCAAGGCGCTGCTCACCGCGACGCGACGACTCGTGCTCCAGGGAGTCGACGGCGTGGTGTTCGTCGCGGACTCGCGGTCGAGCGAGACGCGAAGCAACGCGGAGTCCTTCGTGGACCTCAAGCAGAATCTGCGAGATTCTGGGCGCGATATTCGAACACTCCCGCTGGTGATTCAGTTCAACAAGCGAGACGCCGCCGACGCGAGGCCCGACAGCGAGCTCGACGCGCTCGCGGACCGTGGCAGTGAGCCCGTGCTTCGAGCGATCGCCTCGCGCGGCGAAGGCGTCTCCGAGACGTTCGTCGCCCTGCTCGACGTCGTGCTCAGGCGCCTCGAGACCGCTGGAGAGCTCGAGCGAACGCTGCACGTCGATTCCACGACAGCGCTCGTCAGCATCACCGACGCCCTCGGACTACCGACAGATCTCCAACGCGCGTGTTTCGGGGGCGGAGGATCGCGGCACACATGAGCCTCAATGACCCCATCGCGCCGCCCTCGACGCTCGACGCGCTCGTCGACCCCGAAGCGCTCCTCGCCGCGCTCGAGCCGCTCTGGCAGCTGTCGCGTTGCCCGCTGCGGGTGTTGCGCGCGGACGCGACGGTCTTCATCGCGCTCGAAGACCCCTGCGGCCCGGCGGCGCTCTGCCAGTACGTCGACGCGTTCGAGCTGTCCCGCAGCTCGTGCGAAGAGCTGGTCGCGTTGACGAGAGCGCCGCGGGCGCAGGCGGCGATGGACTTGGGTGAGCCCGTCGCGCACCGATGTTTCACGGGCGCCGAGTACAGAGCGAGCGAGCTTTTTCTCGGCGGTCGGAGCCTCGGACGCGTCGTGTTCGGCCCGTTTCGCCCCGATACCGAGCCCGCCGCGGACCCGTTCTTCGCCGCGCTCGACACACGAATCGACGCCGCGTTCGCAGACCGCGAGTTCTCTCGGATGCCAGCGCTCTCCGCGGCCCAGGCAGACTCGATCGTGCGCGGCACAAGGGCGACCATCGTCGCGCTCGCCGCCCAGAGTCGAGACCTCGCGCTGTTGCGCGCCGTGCACGACGCAACGCAGCACGGCCCGGCCGAAGAGCTCGTCCGAAAGAACGACGAGCTCGAGCGCGCCAACGCCCATCTTCGCGAGCTCGATCGCGTCAAGGGTAACTTTCTCGCGACCATCTCGCACGAGCTCAAGACGCCGCTCACCTCGATCCTCGGCTACGCCGAGATGCTCTCGGAGAACATCGGCGGAGTGCTCAACGACGAGCAGCGCGGCTTCGTCACGGTGATCTCCGACCGCGCGCGACAGCTGCTCGGGATGATCACCTCGATCATCGAGCTGGCGCGCATGGACCAGAAGCAGCTTCGCGCGGCGCGCACGCCGGTATCCGTAGGAAAGCTCGCCCGCGAGGTCGCGGCCACGTTCGTTCCCAGCGCGCGCAAGAAGCAGATCCGAATCGACGCAGAGGTCGACGATTCGACGCCGTCCGCGTACGGCGAAGCGGGCTACCTTCGTCAGGTCCTCCACAACCTCGTCGACAACGCGCTCAAGTTCACCCCCGAGCACGGCAGCGTGCGAATCGTCGTGAGACCGACGTCCGCAGCGCTCGCTGACAGCGCCGAAGACAGCGTCGGACTCGCGGTGCTCGCGCACAGTCGCCCGTGCGTCGAGCTGCGGGTCAGCGACACGGGCGTCGGCATTCCACGAGGCGAACGCGATCGTGTGTTCGATGCGTTCTATCAGGTGGACACCGGCGTCGCGCGGCAGTTCGGCGGGGCGGGCCTGGGCCTCGCGATCGTTCGACGAATCGTCGACGCGATCGGAGGCCAGGTGCGCGTCGAAGACAACGAGGACGGCGTCGGAGTCGCGATGGTCGTGATTCTACCCGCTGCGGAGTCTTGAATAACGGCCCATGAAACAGGCTGGTCTGCTACCCGCTCGGCCTTTGGCGCCGCGGTTCGAGTCCCGCTGATGGCTCGCGAGTTCGACCGTATCGCCAGGCTCGCACGACGGTTTCGAGGGCCAGCCGCGCCTGCGATCGGCATCGGAGACGACGCCGCAGTGCTGCCCGTGACCGCGGGACCGCTCGCGGTGACCGTGGACGCGAGCGTCGAGGGCGTGCACTTTCGGCGCGCGTGGGCCCCGCTCGATCGACTCGCGCGACGCGCGGTCGAGGCTGCGCTCAGCGACCTGGCCGCCATGGGCGCAGACCCGTCCGCCGCGGGCGGCGGCGTGCTGTTCGCGCTCGAGCTGCCATCGACGCTCGACGAAGCAGCGTTCGACTCGTTGATCGAAGGCCTGGCGCTGGGGGCAGAAGCGCACCAAGCGCCGGTGCTCGGCGGAAACCTCGCTCGCGCCGCCTGCGACGCGATCTCGATCACGACCACCGCGATGGGCGTGTGCGAGCGCCCGCTCACGCGTCGCGGCGCGCGAGCAGGGGACGCGCTGTTCGTCACCGGCGTTCTCGGCGCCGCGCGCGTCGGCGTCGAGGCGTTGCTCGCCGGTCGAGGAGACGAGCCGCGACTGCGCCCCTTCGTCGACCGTTGGCTGTCGCCGAGCGCGCGGATCCGCGAGGGACTCGCGTTGCGCAACGTCGCCACAGCGTCGATCGACCTCAGCGACGGACTGGCGCAGGACGCAGCGCACATCGCGGCAGGCTCTGGCGTCGCGCTGGTCTTCGAGCGAGACGCGCTTCCGCTCGCCGAATCGCAGCGAGACGCGTGTCGAGAGCTCGGGCTCGATCCGACCGACGTCGCGCTGTCGGGCGGAGAAGAGTACGAGCTGCTGTTCGCCGCGCCGAGCAGCGCAGCGCTCTCGTTCGCGACGCGAATCGGCTTTGTCCGAGCGGGGAGCGGCGTGTTCGCACGGGACGCTCGCGGCGAGCGCCCGGTCCACGGGGGCTGGGATCACTTCGCGCCGGAGCGCGAATCTTGAATAGATGGGCTGAACATCTCGACGCGCTGAGCCGCGCCGAACACCGCCCGTGAAACGACGAACGAACGAGGCGACGGTCAGCGAACGGTCTTGGTGCCCTTGGCGCTCTTCTTCTTCGGCTCGCCTGGCGGCGAAGCGGTCTTTGCGGCCTTGGGCTTGGTGACCTTCGCGCTGCTCGGAGGCGGGGTCGAAGGCGTCGTCGACGGCGGAGCGTCAGGCTTCTTTTCGATCGCGGTTTTCAGGCGATCGAACTCAGCCATGAAGTCCTTCTTGCTCAGCCCTGCTTCTTTGCCAGCGAGCGTGACGTCACCGGTGCGATCGATCAGCCGCTGCATCCAATCGAGGCTGAACGCGTCGAGGACGCGTTGCCGCGCGGTGCCAGCGTCCGGAGGCTTGGGACGGGCGTTGAGCGGAAGCAGCAGCGCTGCCTTGGCGCGCGCGATACCGGCGCTGGGGAGCATCGTCCGCGCGACGGGCTCTGCTTGCAGCGCCTTGGCGACGAGCTTGCGCAGCTCCTTGACGTTGCCTGGATAGTCGCGGGCGATCGCGGTGGCGAAGTCTCCCTCTTCGAAGCTCGGATCGACCTGTGCGATCTCGCGAATGAAGCTCCTGACGAGCACAGGCACGTCTTCGAGCCGCTGCCGCAGCGGGGGAACGCTCACCCTCACCGCGCACGCGTGCGCCAGCAGGTCGCGACGAAACTTGTTGTCCGACGCCTGCACTCGAAGGCCGGGCGCGGCCGTCGCGATGATCCGCGCGTCGAGCACCCCTTCTTCACGCCGCTCGTACAGCGAGAGCAGCTCCGGAATGGCCGCCGTTGGCGCCTCGTCGATGCGCTCGATCAAGAGGGTGAAGGTGTCCGCTCGCTGGGCGAGCTGGAGCAGCGAGGGGCGATCGACGGTGCTCAAGCCGAAGTCGACGACGGTCACGGGCGACGCCGCGAAGCGAGACGAGACGTGAATGGCTTTGGCGAGCAGCGTCTTGCCGCAGCCCGCTTCGCCTTCGAGCAGCAGCGGCGTGTCCGTCGGCGCGAGTCGCTCGAGCAGGCCGAACAGTTCGCGCATGATCGCAGAGCGGGCGACGGCCGGGCCAAACGCGGTGCGTTCGGACACGAGCGCCGGGACGGACACGTCCGCGCCGAGCAGCTGGAGCGTGGTCCGCCCGATCGCGAGCTCGGTCCCTGCGGGAACGACGGTGTTGTTCACCTTCGCTCCGCCGACGAGGGTGCCGGTCTCCGATCCGAGGTCGCGTACGCGGACGCCGCCCGCAACGAGCGCGAGCTCGAGGTGGTATTTGCTTACCGCCGGGTCTCGCAACACCAGGTCGTTGTCCGCGTGCGTCCCCACGAGCAGGGTGCCGGCCTCGAGCAGAGCCTCGCGTCCACGATCGGGGCCGCCCGTCACCCGAACGCGAACGCGTCGAACGACGAGCGTCCCGCGCTCGTCGGTCATCAGCACCCCAGTCAACGCAGGGAGCTTGGCGGGCGACGCCATGGATGGCGGTCGAGCCGACGCGCTCATCGGGGCTGGAGGAGCGATGGAGTCAGTGTCGCGTCCGCTGTCTCGGTTCACGACGCCTCCGTCTGTGATGCGGGGTCAACAACCATACTTGCGCCGCATGATTCCAGAGGAAATACAGAGCGCAAAGATGCGAAGGTTGGTTGTGTCCACGACGAATTTGCAGATGTTGTCAGTCGTGTCACGCCGTCATTCCCTCCGACCCGACAAGGTGCAGCATAGCGGGGCGAGTGCCGCACTGCTAGGGTGAAATTCATCCGATGCATCCCGACAAGATCCGCGCGGTCCTCGAAGGTGTCCGCGACGGGCGCAACTCCGTCGAGCAGGCCCTTTCGGCGCTGCGCAATCTCCCTTACGAAGACCTGGGATTCGCCCGAGTCGATCACCACCGAGCGCTGCGGCAGGGACACGCCGAGGTCGTCCTCGGACAGTGGAAGACCGGCGAGCAGGTCGCGGGGATCGTTCGATCCATCGCCGAGCGAGCGCAGAACGTGCTCGTCACCCGCGTCGATCCCGACAAGGCTCGCGCCGTTCGGTCGTCGCTCGCCGACGCGTTCGCTGACCTTCACTACGACGAGAGCGGCCGCACCCTCACGCTCGAACGACAGCCGATCGAGCCTCGCGGCCGCAAGCCGATCGCGATCGTGACCGCGGGAACCGCGGATCTGCCCGTCGCGGACGAGGCTGCGACGACGGCGCGAATGCTCGGCAACGAGGTCATTCGCGTCACCGACGTCGGCGTCGCCGGCATTCATCGCCTCTTCGACGCCCGTCCGATCCTCGATCGAGCGGGCGTGATCGTTGTCGTCGCTGGCATGGAGGGCGCCCTTCCGTCGGTCATCGGCGGACTCGTCACCCAGCCAGTCATCGCCGTCCCGACGAGCGTCGGATACGGAGCGCAGTTTCAAGGGCTGGCGCCGCTGCTCACGATGCTCAACTCGTGCGCGTCCGGCGTGCTCGTGGTCAACATCGACAACGGGTTCGGGGCTGCCTTCGCCGCGTCGCAAATCAATCGTCGCGACGCCTGACGGGTTGCCGTTCTTCCGTTCTGCCGACGTTGCCCGTCGGCGGGACCGAGTTCGTCGGCGAGCGTGAACATCGGGGCGCTGTTCCGCGGTATGCAACCGGGCGACGCATGGCCTCGAACAACGACAAACCACAGCGACGATTTACGCCGGGCACCCGCTTCTTCCTCGGTCGACGACCGGTCGCAGAGTCGGGCGACAGCGAGCCCTACGTTCACCCTCACAATCGCCCCCATGTTCACGAGGGGCACGCGCACGAGCATTCTCACGAGCACTCGCACGAGGGGCACTCACACTCGCACGGGCCCTCGCACGAACACTCGCACGAACACTCGCACGAACACTCGCACGAGCGCAGTGAGCGCCGAGAGCCCGCGACGCAGGCGGCCCGCGAGCCCCACACGCGCGCGCCGCTCGCGGTTGACCGCGAGGCTGGTCGCGCGCGGCGATCGCTGCACTTCGACTGCTTCTCGGGACTCGCGGGAGACATGATCGTCGCCGCGCTGATCGACCTCGGCGTCCCGCTCGATCCGATACGAGCGGCCCTCGAGGCGTTGCCGATCGAGGGTTACAGCGCGGACGTCACCGACGTCGAGGTCTCGTCGATCGCCGCGACGCGCTTCGTCGTCGATGTGCAAACGCGCCAGCCATTTCGCACGTGGAAGCAGATCCGCACGATGCTCGAGGGCGCCCTGGGCCTCGACGAGGACGTGCGCGCGCGATCGCTCGCGACCTTCGAGGCGCTCGCGATCGCAGAGGCGAAGATCCACCGCGTTACTCCAGACGAAGTTCACTTTCACGAAGTCGGCGCGATCGACGCGATCGTCGACATCGTCAGCGCATGCGCGGCGCTCTCGTGGCTCGACGCGGACGTGTCGTGCGCTCCTCTGCCCATGGGTCGTGGCTTCACGCGATCGGAGCACGGGATCATTCCCCTGCCCGCCCCCGCGGTGCTCGAGCTGCTCGCGGGGATTCCGACGGTCGATGCTGGAATCAACGGCGAGCTCGTGACGCCGACGGGCGCTGCCATCGTCCGCGCGAACGCGCGTCGATTCGTCGCGTGGCCGAATTTGGCGCCGATTCGAACCGGTTTCGGCGCAGGAACGCGCCGCCTGCCCGACCGGCCCAACCTCCTTCGAGTCGTTCTCGGCGCCGAGTCGCGCCTCGAAGCTCCCTCAGCCCCGAGCGTCCACTCGCACTGCTTGCTCGAGTCGAACCTCGACGACACCTCCGGCGAGGTGCTCGCGCACGCGACCGCTGCGCTGCTCCGCGAAGGCGCGCTCGACGCGTGGACCGAGGCCATCGGAATGAAAAAATCGCGGCCTGCGGTCAAGCTCTGCGCGCTCGTTCGACGCGCAGATCGCGAGCGCCTCTCGACCGTCATGCTCCGCGAAGCCCCCACGCTGGGCGTTCGCGCGATCGACTGCTCGCGCGTCGAGCGACCGCGGCGCATCGTTGTGCTCGAGACGCCATGGGGCCCTCTGCCCTGCAAAGTGTCCGACGGCGATGGACTGCCTCCGTCGGCCAAACCCGAGGACGACTCGGTCGCGGCGCTCGCTGAAAAAGCCGGTATTCCCGCGAGAGTCGTGCGCGACGCAGCCATGGCTGCGCTCGTTCGGGCGCTCGGCGCCGCCCCCGACGACCGCGCGCGCTGATTTCGTCTCCTCGACGCGAGACGCGGGGCGTTCGCGTTGCGCTCTTTTCCGCAACCTTGCAAGATCGCGCGCTGTTTCACGGTCAACGCTCTCCCACTCTTGAAGGTGTCCCGATGCGAAGGCTTCCCTGGATTCTGCTCGCAGCCGCTGGAATTGCGGGCTGTCCGCAACCCACTAACCGTCCCGACGCGACGTTGCCGGACGTCGTCGTGCAAGACCGGCCTTCGGACACCTTGCGTCCGGACACGACGACTCCTGCGGACATGCAGGACCTCGACGCCACCGAGCCGATGGATGTTCAGTCGTTGCCCGACTCCGATCCGACCGACGCGATGATCGACGGCGGCGGCAGCGGTCCGTCCGCAGGGATCCGCGCCGTGCAGATGGCCGCGGCCGGATCGGTGAACGTCCGGCTCGAGAACGTGCTCGTGACGTACGTGACCCCGTTGATCACCGGCGCGACCGCGAACAACGACCCCGCGGGATTCTCGGTGCAGGCCGAGGCGATGGGGCCTGCGCTCTTCATCGCGGTCGATCCCGCGACGCTGATGCCCACGCCCGCGCCCGGAGATCGCGTGACCTTCACAGCGACCATGACGCGAGCCGTGAACAACGGCGCGTCACGGTGGGTTTCGGCCGTGTCGATGTTCAACCGAATCAGCGGCAGCAACCCGCTCGACCCGTTCGTCCAGGACCTGTCTTCTGCGGCGAACATCGCGAGCGCCGTCGGCACGTACGAGTACGAGCTGTCGCGCTTCACAGGAACCATCACGGACAACGGCACGAACAGCGGCGCGGCGTTTCGGGCGTTCGCCGTGACGAGCGCTGGCGTCCCCGCCGGAGACGCCAACCTTCGCGTTCGTTTGCCCGAGGCGCTCGCGAACATGCTCGGCGTGCGAATGGGCTGCCGCGTGACGCTCGGCCCGACGCCTCTCTGGCGCTTCAGGGACGTCGCGCAAGTCTCAGGATGGCGCAGCGGCGACATCATGGTGTCGGGCTGCCCAGCGGCGATGGACGGCGGCGCTGACGTCGCCGACGCGCGAAGCGACACGGGCGTGCCGATGGACGTCGCGTCCGACGCTCGCACGGACACGGGTGTGCCCGCGGACACCGGCGTCGACGTTCGCACGGACGCTGGCGTTCCGACGGACACCGGCGTCGACGCGTCTGTCTGCACGCCGCGCATCGTGATCAACGAAGTGCAGTCTGCCGGGATGGCCGCCACCGATGAGTTCATCGAAATCTACAACGCTGGCCCCTGCGCGGTGACGCTCACGGGCTGGACGCTGCGCTACGCGTCGGCCTCGACCGCCATGGGCACCGGCAACCCGGTGTGGACCGGAACGGCGGCGCACACCCTCAACGTCGGGCAGTACGGCGTCTTCCGCTCGGGCGCAGTCACCCCGGCCGCTGGCTCGGTCGATCTCGGCATGACCATGGGCGTGGGCCTCGCCAACAGCGGAGGCGTCGCGCTCTTTTCGCCGTCGATGGTTCGCATCGACTCCGTGGCGTTTCAACAGATGGGCGGCACGATGGTCAACCCGATGCATCCCTTCAGAGAGGGCATGACCCCCGCCGTCATGCCTGCGATGGCGATGCCGCAGATCTCTTGCGCGCGCGTTCCGAACGGCGCCGACACCAACGTCAACGGAACAGATTTCGTTGCGCGCACGACGAGTTCGCCCGGCGCAGCCAATCCGTAGGCTGCTATCGTGGGGGCAGCCGTTATGCCCCCTCGAACAGCGCCGATCCTCGTAGTCGACGACGACGCCGTAACCCGGCACATCCTCTTCGACTACCTCCAGCGCGCGGGCTACGAGCCGCTCACCGCGTCGTCTGGTCAAGAGGCGCTCGAACGGCTGAAGACCGTCGCGCCTGCGCTCGTGCTGCTCGACCTCGTGCTGCCCGACGCCGACGGCTACGAGGTGCTCCGGGCGATTCGGGCGGACGAGCGCGTGCGAGACACGCCCGTCGTCGTTCTCACGGCGCTCGAGGGAGACGAGGAGATCGCGCGGGCGTTCGAGGAGGGCGCAGACGACTTCTTGCACAAGCCGTTTCGCAACGCCGAGCTCGTGGCGCGCATTCGAGGCCAGCTGCGGCTGCGAGGGTATCTCGTCGAGCTGGCGCAGAAAGAGCGAGACGCCGCGGTGCTCGTCGAGCTCACGCAAGCGCTCGCGTCTTCCCTCGACATTCGCGAGATCCTTCACACGGTCGTGCGTCGCATCGCCGAGACCGTCGACGTCGACCGCTGCTCGATCATCGTTGCGCGCGAGGGCGGCGGACGCGGCTACGTCGTCGCGGCGAGCGACGACGCGGGCGTGCAAAACCTCCCGATCGAGCTCGAGAAGTACCCAGAGATTCAGAGGGTGCTCCAGTCGCGCGAGGCGCTGACCATCGAGGACGCGAGAACTCACCCCTTGCTCGATCCGGTGCGAGCGACGGCGCGCTTTCAGTCGCTGACGCTGTTGCCGATCGCGCACGAGGACCGCGCGCTCGGGGTGTTGTTTCTGCGATCGATCGAGGGGCGCGGTCGGCTCGAAGATCGAGAGCTCTCGTTTTGTCAGATCGCCGCAAACGCCACGGCGGTGGCGCTGCGCAACGCAAGAGTGCTCCAGCAGCTTCGCGACGAGACCCAGGCGCTCGACTCGCGCGCGGCTCAAGCCGAGACGCGGGTTCGCTCCCTCGAGCAATACCAGGTGCTGTTTCGCTCGGCGGCGGACGGGATGCTCGTGTTCGATCGACGGGGCACCGTTCGCTTCGTCAACCCGCGCGGGGCAGAGATCCTGGAGTACGGCGCGGACAAGATCGTCGGACGGCCGGCGTTCGAGCGCGTGATCAGCGAGGACGTCCCGTTGATCAACAAGTCGATCGAGCAGGTTCGCGACGGCGGGACCACCTCGCTCGACGTGAGGATTCGTCGTCGTCGAGGGACGATCGGAACCCTCGCGATCGCTCTCTCGTCGCTCGAGTCCGACGATGACGCGCAGATCGTGAGCTTTCGCGACGTGACGCAAGACCGTGAGAACGCGAGAGAGCTCGCGCGCACCAAGGACTTTCTCACCTCGCTGATCGAGTCGTCGCCGGACGCCATCGTCGCCGCGGACATGCGCGGCGTGATTTTGATCTGGAACCGCGCCGCCGAGCGAATCTGCGGCGTTCCTCGGGAAGAGGTGATCGGCCGCATCAACGTGAGCGCGCTCTACCCGCCGCTCGTCGCACAAGAAATCATGCGGCGCTTGCGGGAGAGCGAGCGCGCGCAGGGCGTCGGGCGCCTCGAGGCGTTTCGCACCGAGCTGCTCACGCCGTCGGGCGAGCAAGTGCCGATCCTCTTGTCAGCCGCGATCGTCCGCGAAGGAGAGAAGGACTTCGGGACGGTCGGGATCTTCTCGGACCTTCGCGATCGCATTCACATGGAGCAGCGGCTCGCCGCGGCGCAACAGCAGCTGAAGATGAGCGAGAAGCAGTCGCTCGTCGCGCAGCTCGCGGGGACCGCGGCGCACGAGCTCAACCAGCCGCTCACCTCCATCATGGGCTACGCCGAGCTGTGGAAGCGGCGCGCGCCCGACGACGCGGCCGTGCAGCGAACCGCGTCGGTGATCATTCAAGAGGCCGAGCGCATGGCGGACATCGTCCGAAAGCTCGGCTCGATGACGAGGCTCGAGACGATTCAGTACGTCGGCAACACGCAGATCTTCGACCTCAACGCGAACACCGGTCAGAGCGAGCCCGTCAGGACCGACGAGCCTCGCGATCCGCCGCCCAGCGACGACGGCTGACAGCGGGTGTCGTCTTGCGGTCGACCGCGAGAGGGTGCTAACTCCACTGTGTCGTAGGGCAAATCCCGCCCGAAGGAGTCCAAATGGCCCGCGTTACCGTCGAAGATTGCCTCGAAAAAGAAGAGAACCGCTTTGCGTTGGTGATTCTCGCCGCAGCTCGGACGAGGCAGATCATGAAGGGCTCGAGGGTTTTGCTCGAGGCGCACAAGTACAAGAACAAGCCGGCCGTGCTCTCGCTCCGCGAGATCGCCGCGGGCAAGGTGAAGTTCGGCTCGTCCTCCCGTGAGGCGGTCGAGGTCTTCATCAACGAGCAGAAGACGCGCTTCGGCGTCTGAGGCTGCTCAGGCTTCGGCCTCGTCATCGTGGGGGAAGACGCCTTCGCGCGTCATCGCATCGAGAGCGGAGGGGCTCTTGCTGCGCTTCCAGGCGTCGTACATGCGAACGAGGTCTCTCGTCGCGGCGCCCAGGGACTGCGCGACGGCGACCTCTGTAAGGACGTGGGTCAGCGCGGTGAAGCGCTGCGCCATCGACTGGTAGAGCGCGCTCGTGTCGTCGCGGCTGATGCTGGCGGCGCGGGCGTAGGCGAACGGGCCGCATCGATGCAACACCGCCTCGTCGCTCTGGCGTCCGACGAAGCCGCTGAGAAACAACGCCCGGTCGCCGACCGCGACGAGCGGCGAGAGCTGGAGCTCTGGAGCGAGCGTCAGGGCGCGATCGAGCTCGACCACGATCGAGTCGCCGATGGCTGTGCGCGACGAGCCTGTTACGAGCAGGGACGTGAGGTGACCGCGGATCGCGTCGTCGAGAGAAACGCCGCAGCGGGTCACGGCCTGCTCGATTGCGGTGGCGAAGAACTGCCGGAGGTCATGAACGGGAGTCACGGGCATCGGGCAACCACTCCTTTGGCGAAGCGACGGTGTGTCACGTTGAAACGTGGCCTCTGCGCCGAGCTTTGCCAAGAAATCCGAGCGTTTGCGCTCGCCAGAGCGCACTGCAAGCGATGCCCCTCTCGCTCTGCTGGCACTCGAAAAGGCACACTGCCACTGGCGCGCGACGATTCAACAATTCGTCGCCGAGGTTGGCCTTGACAGGCGACAGGCGCGGATTAGTCTCCGCGCGGCTTCTGGCACTCCCCCCCACTGAGTGCCAACAATCGCGTCCGACACATGCACGAGCGTGTCGTCGGGGGCGGTTCCGTCGAGGTTTGCCTTCGTTGCTGACCGCTGTGTCAGCGCGAGGGTTCGTCCGTGTTGCGCGAGTCGAAGTGACGAGCGCGGGGCGGGCGGCTCCACCGGGGGACTGAAGTCCATTCACTGCAACTACGAGAGGTCAACAAGTCATGAAGATCCGTCCACTGGGTGATCGCGTCCTCGTCAAGCGTCTCGAGTCCGAGGAGCGGACGAAGGGTGGAATCATTATTCCGGACAGCGCCAAGGAGAAGCCGATCGAGGCGAAGGTCGTCTCGGTTGGTCCTGGAAAGCGTGACGACAGCGGCAAGTTGATCGAGCCGGGCGTCAAGGCCGGAGACCGCATCCTGTTCGGCAAGTACTCGGGCACCGAAGTCAAGCTGGACGGCGAGGAGCACCTGATCCTGCGCGAGGAAGACATCCTCGGCGTGATCGACGGCTGATTCAGCCGCTCCCAAGATTGTTGATTTCACACACAAGTTTTCGAAAAGCAGGAGATAGCACTCATGGCCGCTAAAGAAATTGTCTACACCGAGTCCGCCCGCAAGCTGATCCTCGCCGGCGTCGACGCCCTCGCCAACGCGGTGAAGGTCACGCTCGGACCCAAGGGACGCAACGTCGTCATCGAGAAGAGCTTCGGCTCGCCGGTCGTCACCAAGGACGGCGTGACGGTCGCCAAGGAAATCGAGCTCGAGAACCGCTTCGAGAACATGGGCGCCCAGATGGTCCGCGAGGTCGCCTCGAAGACCTCGGACACCGCGGGCGACGGCACCACGACCGCGACCGTCCTGGCGCAGTCGATCTTCCGCGAGGGCATCAAGCTCGTCGCCGCCGGCCACAACCCGATGGAGCTCAAGCGCGGCATCGACAAGGCCGTCGAGCTCGTCGTCGCCGAGCTGAAGAAGTCGGCCGAGCCCACCACCGACCCGGCGCGCATCGCGCAGGTCGGCACGATCTCGGCCAACGGCGACGAGGAGATCGGCAAGCTCATCGCGCAGGCGATGGAGAAGGTCGGCAAGGAAGGCGTGATCACCGTCGAGGAGGCCAAGAGCGCCACGACGGACCTCGACGTGGTCGAGGGAATGCAGTTCGACCGCGGCTACCTCTCGCCGTACTTCGTCACCAACCCCGAGCGCATGATCGCCGAGCTCGACGAGTGCTACCTGCTCATCTCCGAGAAGAAGATCGCCAACATGAAGGACCTGCTCCCGGTCCTCGAGGCGATCGCGCGTCAGCAGAAGCCGCTGCTCATCATCTCCGAGGACGTCGAGGGCGAGGCGCTCGCGACGCTCGTCGTCAACAAGATTCGCGGCACCCTGCAGTGCTGCGCGGTGAAGGCGCCGGGCTTCGGCGACCGCCGCAAGGAGATGCTCAAGGACATCGCCATCCTCACGGGCGGCGAAGTCGTCTCCGAGGACCTCGGCATCAAGCTCGAGAACATCACGATCTCGTCCCTCGGCCGCGCGAAGAAGATCAAGATCGACAAGGACAACACGACGATCATCGACGGCGCCGGCAAGGAAGCGGACATCAAGGCCCGCGAGAAGGAGATCAAGGCGCAGATCGAACAGACGACGAGCGACTACGATCGCGAGAAGCTCCAGGAGCGCCTCGCGAAGCTCGCCGGCGGCGTGGCCGTGATCAAGGTCGGAGCCGCGACCGAGGTCGAGATGAAGGAGAAGAAGGCCCGCGTCGAGGACGCGCTCAACGCGACGCGCGCTGCGGTCGAAGAGGGCATCGTTCCTGGCGGCGGCGTCGCGCTGATCCGCGCGAGCAAGGCGCTCGAAGGCCTCAAGCTCAACGAGGAGCAGTCGTTCGGCGTCAAGATCATCGCCCGCGCGGCGCAGGAGCCCCTCCGCCAGATCGCCGCCAACGGCGGCGTCGAAGGCGCGATCGTGATCAACAAGGTCCGCGAGTCGCAGGACCCGAAGTTCGGCTTCAACGCCGCGACCGACACCTACGGCGACCTCATCGCCATGGGCGTGATCGATCCGGTCAAGGTCGTTCGCTCGGCCCTGCAGAACGCAGCCAGCGTCGCCGGCCTCATGCTCACGACCGAGGCGCTCGTCGCTGAGCGGCCCAAGGAGGAGAAGAAGCCTGCCGGTGGTGGCCACGGCCACGGCGGCGACATGGACTTCTGATCGCGATCGCTCGCGCTCAGAAAGGGCCTCGCATGCGACTGCGTAGTCCCACGCGAAGGCGCCCAGCGCACACTGCGCTCGGCGCCTTCGCGCGTTATAGCGAACGAAAACCCTGGAAAAATTGTTCGACGCCGCGCGCGCAGTGATACCGTCCGGTCGCTCATGAATCGTGACTCCGTCGCGCGCTGGGCGCGTCGAGCCGCGCTTGGTCCTTGCGTCGCGCTGCTCGTTGCCTCGTGCACCACACAGGCTCCCCCACCCACGGTCCGTCCGTTCACCGACCCTGCGTCGGTCACGCGCGCAGCCTCTGGCTCGGAGGCTCGTCCAAACGCACCCCGTCCGAGACCTCAGCTCACGCTGCGCGGGGCGTCGCGCATGCCCGACGTGAGCGCAGCCTCTCAGTGCGCGCTGTCGATCACCGCCGAGATCAATCGAATGCGGCGCAATCAGGTCACGCTCCACGGCGAGCCTGCGTGCACCGAGGACTACGGCGGCGAGTGGGCGGCGGTGTTCGCGACCGGCACCGAGCAAGAGGCTTCGGATGTCTGGGTCGTCGTCGCCGCAGCGGGCCGCGTCGAGCGTCATCGCGTTCGACGAACGCCGTACGGCGTCCGCTTCACGTCGATCTCGATGTATCGCGGGCTCGCAGTGCTCGCCGGGCGCTCGATTCAGAGCGAAGAGATGCCCGCCAACGCCGAGGCGCTCGTCGCTTTCGCCATCCCGTTTCCCGGCAATCCTGCGCCCGCCACGCTCGAGCTGCAGCCTGCGCTCACGCCGCTGCTCGGAGCGACGGATCGACTCGACCTCGACAATCGACTTCAAGGACTGCTCAGCGAGGCCGAGGCCGACACAGACACCGTGCGCCCGATCCTCGCGCGGTCTGCAGAGGGGCCGCGCGGTCTCATCGGCGCCCTTCCGTCCACGCAGAGCGTCCCTGTCGTGCGCGCCTGGCAGCTCGGCGTCTACGAGCGCCTCGGGGACATGCACGCGCAGCTCGATCCGACGAACGCGCGAGTGTCCGCTGGGCATGAAATCGTCCGGCGTGTCGCGGAGCGGGGCGGGTGCGACGATGGGTGGCGCTGCTTGCTTCCGCCAGAGGGACGTCGAGAGCTGCCCGAGTGCGCTGTCGCGCCGCAGGTGCAGTTCAAGCGGGTCGGAGCCACGACGGTCGTCGCGACGGTCATCGACGCCGGCTCGCGCCCCGAGGCGCTGGGCCAACCGTCGCCAGACCGCATGAGCGCCGCGCGCACAAATGACCCGCAGGATCGCGTCGTGGCGCAGCGACTGTCGCTCGATCCGATCGAAGGGCCCGTCGTCGGAGCGTCGCGCGGGCCCGTGAAGTTCATCGCGTTCACCACGGTCGAAGGCGAGCGACGTGTGACGCACGTCTACGTCGTTTCTCCCAACCGCGCGCCGCGCCGCTTCGAAGATCCTTCGCTCTCGAGCGTCACAGCTGGCCCTCGCGTTCTGCAGCTTCGTGACGTCGACGGAAACGAAGAGCCCGAGTTGCTGGTCGCAGCGCGCTCAGGCACGAGCGGCATCGTCAACGCCTCGACGCTGTTCTGGCCACCGACGGTCACCGACCGCGCGACGTTTCCGAGACTCGACGTCACTCGCGCGCTCATCGAGTCGCACAACATGGAAGAGGCAGACCGCGCGCTGCGGGCGTTTCAACCGAGCCCCTTTGAAAACGACGAGCAGCTCTGCCAGCTCGTCGCGCGCATCTCGCAGACGACGCCCCGACAGCTCGCCTCGCTCGTCGGGCCCTCGGGTTTCACCATCATCGACTACAACACGCAGGGCCACCCCCTGCGCGGAACGATCCGTCGAATGGCCGTCGCTGACGTCCGCAACGCCGCGAACATCGGCGCGTTGTTCGGCCCGTTCTCCGAGACCCCGTGCAACGAGCTCGAGTGCGACTCCGCCGTGGGCTTTTGCAAGCTCCGTCGAGGCGGACGCGAGGTCGGCTACCTCTGGCTCGGACCACGGAGAAACCATCCCTACTGGGGTGTCTCGCGCTTCTCTGGTCGCTGATCGAGCCCCCTCGTAAACGACCGCGCGTCACGCTGCCTCGAGCGCGCCAACAAGCGTCTTCGAACGCTCGTCGCGCGGCGATCACTCGCCTTCGTCGAGCTCGCGCAAAAGCGCCACGAGCTCGTGAGAGACCCCGGCGCCGCGCCCGTCCACCAGGATCGTCGAGAGCGACGCGCGGACGCGCTCGATCGCGCGACGGTTGCCCTCCGCTTCGGAGGTCTTCTTGGCCAGCTCCGCTTCGAGCGCAGGGTTGCTCGCAGATCGACTCGCGTCGCCGCCTCGCTCGAGCTCACGCTGCATCGCCGCGATGCGCTGGTCGCGGGCGCGAAGCTCGAGCTCCCAGATTTCGCTCTCGGTCCTGCGCGCGCGCTCGACCTCTTCGACCAGTCGGCGCTCGATCGCGCGGAGCCGCAGGTCTCGGTCCTCGAGCTGCGCGACGAGCGAACGGACCAGCAGATCGCGCTCGCTGCTCTCGCGGCGCAGCGACTCGATCTCGGCGCTCGCGTTGGCGTCGGACCCGCGCAGCGCGCTGGCCGGCGCCTCGCTCGCCCTCGCCCTCACCGCTCGAAGCTCGTCTTCCATCGACGCGCTCTTCGATCGAAGAGCGCCGAGCTCGTGTTGAAGCTCCGTGAGCGACTCTTCTGTCGACGCGAGGCGCGCGGCCGTTTCGGCGAGCGTCGCGAGGAGCTGCTCGGCGCGGTTGTCGCTAGCCGGCGGCGCATCAGAGGTCAGCTCCGTCCTGCGCGACGGCTCTTCGGCGCTGACTGGGGCAGCGTCGTTCGAGCGTGCCGTGTCGCGCGCAGCGATCGCGTCCAGCGCGGCCTCTGCGTCTTCGAGGCGCATCGAAACGCCGTTTCGCTCGGCCCGCGCAGAGTCGAGGTCGCGTTGCATCGCGACGACCGCCTCGCCCTCTTCACCAGCGCTCGAGCTGGCCACCTCGAGCGCGCGCACGAGCTGCTCGACTTCGCGCTCGAGCTCTCGAACCCGGCGCGTGTATCCCTTCTTGGTGCCCTCGAGCTCGAGCTCGAGTTGAGCAACCCGGTCCTCGATCGACGCGCCGAGCGCGTACTGCCGCGACAGCTCGAGACGCACGTCCGCGAGCTGCTCCTGCAGCGCGTCCTCCGCGCGAAGCGCTGAGTCGAGCTGCGCGCGCGTGTCCGCGCTACGCGCGGTGAGCTCCGCGAAATCGCGGCGCGCCGTCGAGAGGTCCGCTTCGAGCGCTGTCGCTCGGGCGCGCGCGGCGTCGAGCGCCTCTGCGTCCGCGTTGCTCTGCGTCCGCGGAGCCGCGACGACTCCCGCGCTGGCGGCGCTCTTGGCGAGCTCTGCGAGCCTCGCCTCGGCAGAGGCCGCCCTCGCTCGCGCGTCGGACTCCGCTGCGTCGAGCGCGGCGAAGCGATCGAGCGTGTTCTTCAGCGCGAGCTCTGCGTCTGCGGCGCGGCGCTTGTGGTTCTCGAGCTCCGCGCGGAGTCGCGCGGCCTCTTCGTCCGCCTCGTCCCGCGCCCGGGCTGCTCGAGCGGCTTGCTCGATCTGCTCGAGGGCGCGCTCTGCTTCGATTTCGCTGCGGATTCGGCGTGACAACGACTCTTCGTCCGAGCGCGCGCCAGACAGGCGCGACTCGTACTCGGCGCGAAGCTTCGACAGGTCCTCGGCGTGCCGCTGCGCGACGAGCACCTCTTCACGAGCGCGCGCCGCGGAGGTCGACGACGCCCTCGCTTGGGTGAGCTGAAACTCTAGCTGTCGGGTCTCTGCGTCGCGCGACTCGAGCGTCGATTCGAGCTTCGCCACGCGCTCGCGCAGGACGTCGTTTTGTTGCGCGACGCGGCTCGCCTCGACGCCGACCGCCGCGTGAAGGGCGCCGAGCTCGGCGTTGCGCGACTCGAGCGCCGCCATTCGGTGTGAGCTCTCGGCGCCGCGGAGCGCGTCGATCTGAAAGAGCAGCTCGCGCACGGCGGACTCGCTCTCGGCGACCTTTGCTTCGAGCGCCGCGCACGAGCGCCCCTTCTCGCTCAGCGACCGCTCGAGACGTGTGATGTCCTCGCCGACGCTCTGTTCGCGGTCGCGCGCTTCCTTTCGCGCCTGGTGCAGGTCTTTGCGGGCGCTATCGCGATCCCGCTCGGCCTGCGCGAGCGACGAACGAGCGGCGGTTTGCGCGGTCTCGGCGGCTTCGAGCGCCCGCTCGAGCTCTTGCGCTCGTTGCGTCGCGCGACGCAGCTCGCTGCGCGTCGTGTCGAGCGACGCGGTCGCGGACTGCGCGGTCGCAGAAGCGGACGCAGCGCGTTCGTTGGCGACCCGAGCAGCGTCCGTCGCGACGCGCGCTGCGTCGTTGGCGGCAGAGGCCGCGCGCTCGGCGGCGTCGATGCGAGCGACAAGAGACGGATCGAGTCCCGCTGTCGCGGACTCGGAGCTCGCCGGCACCTGAACGATCGCGAGCGAATCGACGTCGAAGCGCGCGTCTGCGGCGAAGCCGACGTACAGCTCTGGGACCTCAGGGCTGTCGGGCATCAGGCGGGTGTCGAGCGTGACGTCGTCGATCGCAGCGCCGGGCTCCGCGGCGTCGAGCGATGCGATCGTGTAGCCAGCGAACGCACCGCAACCGACCATCTTCACGAAGCCGAAGCGGTCTTCGAGCGCCGAGCGAAGCGCGTGAAAGTCGACAGAACCCTTCGAGCGGCTTGGCTGCGCCGAGGTCGCGGCGACGACGAGGCCGTCACGACCGAGCGCGCGCCGCGCCTCGTCGATCACCCGCGCGAACGGAACCGCGTCGGCGTCAGCGATCACGACGCAGTCGACTCGTCCTCGAAACGCTTCGATCGCGCCGTGGTTCAGCGGACGAACCGCCACACCCTCTCCAGACCCGCCGATGGCGACGACCGACTGGGCGCCAAGCGCGCGAAGTCTTCGAGCGATTTCGGCGGAGGTTGGGCCGACTACTGCAACGCGACGTCCCTCGACGAGCGGCGCGACGTAAGCTGCAAGCGAAAGCTCGGCCATAGGAGCGGAGCGAGTGTGAACAGAGCCAGTCTGGGTCATGGTGTGTGCTCGGATGTCGTTCGCTAGCGGAGCGCACCCGACGCGCGCCGCTGCTTGGTGACGACCAGCGGCCAGCGTCGTCGAGACTTTCGCTCGAGGCACCCGCAGGCGACGGGCGACTCTATACCGGCCCGGGACGATCGGACACAGGCAACTCTCGTCGATGGCACTCGCGCGAGCGCAGGGCGCGCGAGCGCCGTCTGCAGCCGAGCCGAAGCCAGGAAACGCCGAGGATTTCTTTTCGTTTTCGGCGTATCCACCGTAGTATTACGCACTGTCGTGGCTGTCGAAGACGCGGACGTCGTCGTCGGAGAAGACGGATCGATCACGGTCGCGCGGGCCGAATCTGCTTCGGGGCTCCGAGCGCGGGCCGGTTTGTTCTCCATCGTCCCGTCGCCGCCGGACTTGATCGTGCTGAAGAAGCTCGGCGTGAGCAATTCACGCGTGGTGCTGTCTGGCGCCATCACCGAGCGAAGCACGCTGCTCGAGATCGTACAGTTCATCGCGACGACCGGCTGGGTCGGCGAGCTCATCGTCATCGAAGGCGAGACGCGCCGCTCGATTTGGTTCGAGAGCGGGATGGTGATCCTGGCGATCTCGAATTCGCCTCACGAGCGGCTCGGCGAGGTGCTCTATCGCCACGGCGCGCTCTCGCGAGCGCAGTTCGAGCAGGCGATGGCGCTGCTCGGGCCGACGCGACGGATCGGCGACGTCGTCGTTCAGCAAGGGTGGATCAAGCCCAACGACCTGTTCGCGATGCTTCAGAAGCAGGTGCGAGAGATCGTGTTCAACGCGCTGGCCGCCGCAGGCGGAATGTACTTCTTCGCGCGCGGGATCGACGTCGCGAGCGCGCCCGTTCGCGTGATGCTCTCGTGCAGCGGCTTGCTCATGGAGGCGGTGCAGCGAATCGACGAGTGGGCGTACTTCCGCGAGAAGATCCCGGACGCGACGGTCGTCGCCGAGGCCGTCGTCGGAAAGAACGCCGACGGCGACACCTCGGCCGAGAAGGTCCTCACCGCGCTCGACGGAAGAAAGAACCTCGACGAGATCTCCCGCGTGACGGGGCTCGGTGAGTTCGAGGCCACCAAAGCGCTCTTCGCGTTGCTGCAGAGCGGCGCGGCGCGCGTGAGGAAGGCGACGTCGCCGCGCGAGCAGCTCGAGGACCAGCTCGACGGGTTCAACCAGGTCCTGCTCGACATTCACCGCACGGTGGATTCAGCGGGCGTCGGTGACGGTGCGCGTGCGACGCTCGCGATGTTCTTGCAGGGCGGCGGAGCGTTCGACGTGCTCTTCGCCAACGCGGGCCCTCGCGACGACGGGTCCTTCGACCGCTCTGCGCTCGTCGGCAACCTCCAGCGCATGCACACCGACGATCCTGCGCGGGTCGTTCAGCAGGCGCTCCACGATTACGTGGCCTTCGCGCTCTTCGCCGCGGGCTCAGTGCTGCGTCGCGAGGACCATCAGGTGCTCGCCAAGCGCGTTCAGGATCAGCTCGCAGCGATCCGCGTCAGCCGCGGCTGATCGACCGACGCTTCGCTTCGGTTCGCGTGGCGCACCCAGCCTCGCGGACTGTTCTCACGGCGCTGAGCTCGCTGAGGTCGAAGCGCGTCTCGGTGAGAGCGATGCTTCGCGCGAGGCCCCTGCGCCGCGATGGCCTTGCAGGGCCGAGCGACGCTCGGCGAAGTTGCCCCCCGCGCGTTGCGGCGACTACGGCGTGGCTGTGATGTTGATCGTCGCGGCGCGACGCCCAGACGACACAGTCTCAGCGACGATGAAGTACGTGCCTGCCGCGAGGCGCGTCGAGAGCGGCACAGGTGCGCCGGGGAAGGCGTCTCTGCAACGCGCAGGCGTTCGCGTCCCGCAGCGATCCTGAAGCTCGAACCAGTAGATTCCTGGCGAGGTGGGCGAGAGCGACACCGACACCATGCGGCTGTCCGGAATCGTGAAGCTGTACACGAGGTCCGTGAAGCCGGGCGCCGCGTCGGATCCGCACGACGTTCCGTGGTCGGGGTTGGGATTGAGCGAGAGCGTCTCGGGGTTGAACGTCACGCTTCCGACGAGGTTTGCGCCCATCGGAGACAGCGTGATCGGCTCACCGCTGCACGCTTCGGAGCGCGCGCGGCTCGCGGGCGAACGCGCTTCGATCACTGCCTCGAAGCCTTGACCCGCGGCGGCGATGGCCTGCGTCTCGACCACGATGCCGTAGGTGCCCGCGGCGAGTCCCGTGAAGAACTGCTGCGCCGAACCCGTGGTGGACTTGCAGGTCCCGACCACGGTGCCGGTGTTGCCGCAGGTGCTCTGGACGGACCAGAAGTACGAAGGCGCCCAACCGCCGATCGGACGCACGATGATGCGGGTGTCGGTCTCCGCGTCGAGCGTGAACGAGAACACGCCGTCGCGCCAGCCGCTCGGCATGTTGCGGGAGCCGCACGACGCCGCGACACCGTGGTCGTTGTCGACGAGGAAGGGCTGGAAGTTCACCGTCGCCATCACGGTCGTCGGACGCGCGGCGGAGATCGCGATGGGGATGGCAGTGCGACACGCGTCGCCCGGCGCGCGCATGGATGGATCACTCGAAGCGGCAGTGACTGTGATTGGCGTGTCGACGGAGTTTTCGACGACGACGTAGTACGTGTCCGGCTCGAGGTCGCGCATGCCGATGACGAACGGCGCGCTCGATGGCGTCGCCTGACAGCGCAGCTGCGAGCCCGGGCAGCTGCCCATGGCGCCGCCGCGGCGTCGAACGGAGACGTAGTTCACGCCGGCCGCAGAGCTCACGGTGAGATCGACGTTGCGACGCTCGGTGAGCGTGAACGTCAGCACGCCGTCGGGCCGAGGCAGGCCAGGGTTGCACGAGAGGCTGAAGTCGTCCGCGAGCATTCCGGGCATCACGGCCGACGGTGCGCCAGGCATCGAAGCGCCGAGCGCGAGAGTGGCCATCGGCGAGGCCGGCGGGCACGCGTCGCCCGCGGGGAACATCGTCGGCGGGTCGAAGCGCAGCGAGAAGCGGTAGGGCGAGCTGCCCGTCGCCTCGAGGATGAGGAAGTACTCACCGGCCGGGAGCGCGCGGAGGAAGATCGAAGGAGCGGCGGTCATTCCGCCGGCGGTGGTGACGCGGCCGCACGAGCGCTCCATGAACATCATCGGGTTGCAGTTGTTCGACACGGCGATGGCGGAGCCTGCCTCGGTCGACGCGAGCGACACGCGGACGTCCTGCGGCGCGTCGAGCCTGAAGCGGTAGACCACGTCGTTTGCCGCGACGGTGTTGCAGCTCAGGTTGTGGTCGTTGGTCGTCCCGACGAGCGAGACGTTGTACGTGCCTGGGCCAGGCAGCAGGCGAGGCGAGGCGCACGTGTCGTGTGCGACCGCGCGACACATCGCGGCGGTGTCGAAGAAGTCCGCGAGGTTGTTGCAGTTGTTGTCGCGACCGTCGTAGCAGTCCTCGACCGCGCCGGGATACACGAGCGGATCACCGTCGTTGCAGTCAGTGCCCGGCGTGCCCGATGGCAATCCGTTGTCGGTGCACGTTCGGTCGACGAAGCCGTCGCCGTCGAGGTCGCGCGGAGAGTGAACGCAGCCCGCGGTCGAATCGCAGGAGTCGATCGTGCAGTTGTTGCCGTCGTCGCAGTCGATGACCGCCTCGCGGCGCACGGGCGTACAGCCAGTGCGCGGGTCGGCGCCGACCGCGCGCGGGTTGCAGCGCTCGACTCCATTGCAAGCGTTGCGATCGCCGCACATCGAGTCGTCTGCGTTGATGACGCAGCGGTCGTTGTCCTCGTCGCACATGTTGGTCGTGCACTCGGCGGTGTCGTCGCAGGGCGCCGTTCCGCGAGCGCAGACGCCGCCAGCGCAACGCTCACGGCCGTTGCAGTACACCATGTCGTCGCACTCGGAGTCGTTGAAGCAACGCTCTCCGGTGACCATCGGGCTGTCCAACGGCGAGTCGGCACCCACCCCATCCATCGAGCCGTCGGTCCGACCGGAATCGACCGTCGGAACGTCCGTTGGCTCAACGGGCCGGATCGGGCCACAGGCGACGAGGGCCGCCGTCACGGCCACCAGCAAAGCAAGGGGACGGAACGATCGCATGCGTTCTCCTAACCGAAGTTCTTCTGCATCACGCGCCACGAGAAGATATGTGGGCATCGACGCCCAACCGAAGGGGCCGACGGGCAAGAGCATACACTTGTTGCCCGGCCAGCGCTCGCCTCGATTGGCGCGGCGGTGTGTCTCCCGAGCCGCGCTCGCTGTGGCGCCTCGAGCGCGGAGAACCGCTCGTGCGACCCAGTGACAAGCGCGCTTCGGTTCGGTACATCGCATGGGCGATGGGCGGTTCGCCGTCGTCCGCTACGCGAGACTGTGCGCGCGGGTCGGGCACGGAGGCTGCACAGCTCCGTCGCGTCCAGTCATTCGACTGGTGGAGGCGCTGAGATTCCATGGATCGTTCTTCGGCTCGTTCGTTCGTCGTGCTCTGTTTCGCCGCGGTGATGGCCGCCGTGGTCTCGCTCGTTCCCGCCGCGGCGCTGGCGGAGCTTCGCTTCGTGCGCGGTCAATTCACAGATCGCGTCGATCGCGGACAGCCCGTGGGCGACGCCGCGGCCGCGCGCTCGAGCGGTCGCATCACGTTCTGGTTCGTCGTCGGCAACAGTGGACCCGCGACCAACGTCACGGTCGTGTGGCGCATCAACGGCAACGTCGCGCGCCGGCAATCGCTCGACGTCGGCAGCACGCCGCGCTGGCGCACCTGGGCGTCGCACCGCGCGGGTCGCACCGCGCAGGTCGTCGTCGAGCTGCTCGACGCCGAGGGACACCAGATCCACACCGCGACGCTCGCGCAGTAACTTCGTCGGAGAAGTCAACGCGAGCGCTGCCATAATCTGTCACGCGTGTGCGGTCACCGCGGCGCGATCCCCGCGGTGACAGAGTATGTCCGAGCGACTTCGACCGAGCCGCGATCGTCGCGGTAGTCCTAGTCCTCGATGGACCACGAAGCGCTCTCGGTCGAGCTCTGTTATGCGCAGCCCCGCCGCGGTGGCAAAGCAGCCAAACGCTCCGCGCGACGCGTGATCGTCCGCTCTGTCGAGAGCGGCCAGCGATTGATGAGCATCGCCGCGATGGACGGCGTCGACGCGCTCCGCGCCGCCGCGAAGCTCCTGGCCGCGTGCGAGGCTCACGGCTGGACGATCGCGAAGATCGAGCCTTTTCCCTGGGCAGACGAGGTCATCGGCGCAAGCGCCAACGACGGTCCCGCGCCGCGCCGAGTCGCGCTGAGGCGAACGTGACCATCGCCGCGCAGCTCGCGGGCCCGTCGCGCGATCGACGTGCGCTCGTCGTTCCGACCTGTGTCGTCGCGTACGCGCCAGAGACGCCGTCGCTCGGAAAGCCCTGGCTGCTCGAGCTCGACCCGAACACCGGTCGCGTGCGCGCGCTCCTCGAAGACCCGGTCGAACGCGCGGTGATCAACGTCCGCCGCGCGCGCTGCGCGACGCGCACGCACGGCTCGCTTCGCGCGGCCTGCGCTGCGTACGACCTCGGCGCGCCGAGCTCGCTCGAGCTCCGCTGGGCGACGGGCGTGTCGCGCTCGGCGCTCGAACGCATCGAGCGCGCGCGGCACGCGGCGCAGAGATAGCGCCGGCCAGAGCGGTTCAGCGACGTTCGGGCTTGTCGCTGCGGCCACGGATCGACCACCATTCGCCAGCAGTGAGACCCGAGCCCGACCCAAACGAGCGAACGCGCGGGCTCCCGTCGACGCCGCGCGCCGCGCGAACGCCGGAGCTCCACCCGATCGACGCCGTCGATCGCGTCGAGGCGTCTCTGGCTGACGAGCTCGCTCCTTGCAGCTATTGGCTTCGTGAGGGCCGCACGTATGGCGTTCGATGCGAGGGCGCGACGTCCCTCGAAGTCGGCGCGGATCGGCTGTCTCCCGCGTGGCCCGGACTGTTCTCGTGGACCGTGCGAGGAAGCGTCGGACGCGCGACGGTCCGAGGCGTATTCGAAGACGGACAGCGCTCGGGCCCGCTCGACGTCGAGCTCGTCGCGAGGCGCTTCGATGGCCCGCGAGCGCAGCTCCGGTTCGTGCGCGCGATCGTCGAGTCGATCGAGCGAGAAGCGCTCGCCGACCCCTTTCGAGATCGACACGTCGAGTGGCGCGCGTCCGTCGACTACGACTCGCGCAAGCCGCCCGCGCCTCGGGCCCTGCTCGACGCGCTGTCGCGCGACGGGCTCGCGCTCGCCGCGGCGCTCGACGCCGTCTTCGCACAGCCCGCGCGAGACGCTCGAACGGTGAGCGCGCGCGTGCGACTCGCGACGGACGCAGGTGACGTCGAGCTCTCGGAGCTCGTCTCGGCCGACGGCGCGTGGGACCAAGACGCGCGAGGCGTCGCGACGAGCAAGCTGCGCGGACGGGCGCCGCGCGAGGCGTGGGGATCGACCCTCGAGTGGACCGCGGACTGCGCAGAGAATCGCTTGCTCCGGCAACGGCTCCTCGCGGTGCTCGACGCGAGCTCGTCTCGCTCGTTCGACGGCGCGCTCGCCGAGAGCAGCGCCGCGGTGCGCGCGAGCGTGCGATCGACGATCGACGCTGTCCGGCGGTCGCTCGAGCACGAGCCCCTCGCCAACGCGCACGGCGCTGTGCTCGACGGCGAGCGAGCCCGCGCTGCGTGCCAGCGCCGCGATGGCTATCGCGCTGCGCTTCGATGGATCGACGACGTCTACGCGCGCTCGACGCTGCGTTGGCCGACCGTTCAACGCGCGGCCTCGCTGCGAGACGCCGCCACGCTGTACGAGGTCTACTGTTTCTTCGCCCTCGCGCGGGCGATCGCGGCGGCCTTGGGGACGAGCGTTCGATTCAACGCCGCTCCGTCGTCGTCGGCGCTGGCGCGCGGCGCGACGGCGACGTTCGGCGACGACAGGACGCTGCTCTACAACAGCGACGTCGCTGCGTATTCGGGCTCGCTTCGCCCCGATTTTGCGCTCGTTCGCGGGGGCGCGGTCGAGCTGGTGTTCGACGCGAAAATGCGCGTACGCGACGGGCACGAGCGCGCGACGGACGAAGCCGCGAGGGTGGACCTCGACAAGATGCACGCGTATCGAGACGCGCTCGGCGTGCGGGCGGCGGTGTGTGTGTTTCCGGGAGAGCGCTCGATGCTGTATCGCACCGACGGGACGCGCAGCGCAGACGTCAGGCTCGCGTCGTTGGTCCGGGGAAAATCCGAGGGAATCGCCGCTCTCGCCCTCTGCCCGGAGCGCGCGTTGTGAACGGCGCGAAGCTGACCGAGCTCGCGGCGCTCTTCGCTGCCGATCGCGCCGCGCAGCGCTCGGAGGTCCTTCAACGACGCTGCGCCCGTGCGGCGCGGGTGCTCGATCCGGCCAACGTCGCGGCGCTCGACGAGGCCGCGCTACGCGAGCTCTTCTACGACACCGACGCCTTCGAACGCTGGGGAAACCCCGCGTGGACCTTCGACCGACGGCTTCGCTCGATGGGACTCGACGCGGTCAAGGTCGCCCTCGGAGAGCTCGTGTCGCGCGCTCGCATCGGGCTCACGCGCGAGGACCTCGACGCGCTCTGGTCTCGCCGCGGCCTGGGACTGCTGCTCAGCACTGAGCTGCTCGCGTACGCTTCTCCTACCCGGTATTGGGTGTTCGACCAGAGCCGAACGCTCGAGGCGCTTCGCTCCATGGGCGATGACGTGAAGTCTGCCCTCACCCGAGGAGCTCGCTCGGACGCAGACGTCTACCTCGCGTTGGCCCCGAGGATGATGCGCGTCCGCGACGCGCTCGTCGCCGCGGGCATCGAGGAGGCCAGCTACGTCGACGCTTCGACGTTCTTGTTCTGGGTCCACCAACGAGAGCCCGTGCGCCTGCCGACGCGCTCGACCAAGGCGGGGTCCGCAGAGCCGACCCCCTATCCGAAGACGACACACAAAATCGACCGCGGCGTCGCCGAGTCGGTTGGAAAATCAGAAAAGCCCCACGACGCGCAGCTCCCGCTCGTGGCTCCGGCGAGCCCCGACGAGGCGCGATCGACCGTCGAGCGAGCGCTCGACGCGCGCGGATTGCGATACGCCCGTTTTCAGCTGGCGAGCTTCTACACCGCGCTGCAGGTGAAGGGATTCGTCGTTCTGAGCGGCATTTCGGGCACGGGCAAGACGCGGCTCGCGCAGTCGTTTGCAGAGCTCCTCCCGCAGCCGCACGTGCCGCGGCGCGGCGCGGCGATCCCTCACGACGCGGTCGTGCTCACCGTACAGCCCTACATGTTGGCGACGGGCCGCCTGCTCATTCCGCGGCAAGCCGCGCGGCTCTTCGATCCGCCGGTCGCCGACGAGGCGCGCGACGTGATCGTGACGTTCGACGGGCGCGCCGAGAGCTGTCCGTTTGTGCGAGCGTCGTACGCTGGGCGCGACTACCTCTCGCTCTCGCTGCGAGGCGAGGCGCGGCGGTGGTTCAACGAAACCGTCTCTGCGGGCGACACGGTTGTGCTCGAGCCAGTGCTCGCGCACGACGACGCGCTCGACGCGTTTCGCGTCACGCTTGGCAGCGAGTGGCTCTCTTCGACGCCTGATGAACCGCAGCGCAACTGGCTGTTCGTCCCCGTGCGTCCCGACTGGCGCGACGGTCGCGCGCTGCTCGGCTACTTCAATCCCATCACGCGCACTTACGAGTGGACGCCGTTTCTTCGCTTCGTGCTCCGCGCGGCGCGCGGGTATCGCGCCAACGATGGGCTCGCGCGCTTCGTGATCCTCGACGAGATGAACCTCGCCCACGTCGAGCACTACCTCGCGGACCTCTTGAGCGTCCTCGAGTCGGGGCGAGACGATGACGGATGGACCCGCGAGGCCCTGCAGTTTACGCAGCCCGACGACGCAGAAGGCGACCTGCCGCCCCGCGAGCTCAGGCCCCCGCCGAGCCTCTACTTCGTCGGAACGGTCAACGCCGACGAGACCACGCACGCGTTCTCACCGAAGGTGCTCGATCGCGCGTTCGTCCTGGATTTCGGCGACGCAGACCTCGGCGACTATCCGCCAGCGCTGCTCGACACGCGAGGCCCGAGCGAGGCCGAGCGGCTCGCGCTCTTGCGGTCGTTCTCGAGGCAAGGACGGTTTGCGCGCGTCGACAAGAGCGTGATCTACCCGTTCGTTAACGAGCGACCGGCGCTGCGCGCGCGCCTCGCGACGCTTCACGCGATGCTGCGGCCGTTCGACATGCACTTCGGCTATCGCGTGTACGACGAGATCGTGGCGTTTCTCGAAGCAGCTGATCGCAACGGGTGGTTCGACGGCGTGGGCGACCCGCTCGACGCGGCGCTGTGCATGAAGGTCTTGCCCCGATTTCGGGGACAACGACGCAGGATCGACGCGCCGCTGCGGGCTTTGCTCGCGTTTTGCGTGGATCCCGACGCCCCGTCGGACGAGGGGATCAACCGAGCGCTCGAGCACGGCCCCGAAGACCCCGCGGAGGCGCTCGCCGGCGTGCGCTTCGCGCTCGAGCACTGCGCGGCGTCCGCCCTGCGCCTGCTTCGTCGGCTCTACGCCGAGGGGTTCGCGTCGTTCGGCAGTTGAGCGCGCGACGATCGTCGGCGCACGCGATACGCTCACGGTCGATGAGGTTGTCTGGCGCGAAGGTCCGCGAGCGAAGGCGAGAGCTCGGGTTGACTCGCGCCGCGGTGGTCACGGTCGTGCGGCTCGAGGCGTTCGACGAGCCGCAGCTCGCGGCGATCGAGCAGCAGAAATTCGTCGACTGTGACGAGGAGCTCAGCGACGCGCTCTGTCGCGCGCTCGAATGCAGGCCGACGATGCTCGGCGGGGTGGATGCGATCGACGAGTCCCGAGGTCCAGCGGTCGTCACGTCGCGCGGCGAGCCCGAGTCGCGAGGTCCTCTCGACCGGGCGATGGACGCGGCGTTCGACGCGGCCGATCACAGCGCGCAGGATCGATTCAGCGTCGAGGCCGCGCTGCGATACATCCCGGTCGGGTTCATTCCTCCGCGCGAGGCGGTGGCGGTCGCGCGCGCCTGGCTCGACGCAGCAGCGGTGCTGCGATCGCACGGCGTCGTGCCGACGTTTACGACCCTCGCCGCGTGCGTGGCGGCGCTCGATGGATTCGCCGCTGATCACGCAAAGCGTCTGCTCGAAAAAGCGCGGGACGCAGGCGCCCTCGACGGCGATCCAAAGGGCTAGAGCGCGTCGGGAGCCTGTTTGTGACGGCTTACGTCCTCGCTCGCTCCCGCGCCGTACGTAAGTACGGCTTGGTCGTTCGCTGCGGGCGCGCTCGTCACAAACAGGCTCCGGACGCGCTCTAGACGAGACTCAGCGCCCTCAGCCGCACATCGGGGCCGCGCGCCTCTTAGCCTCAGCGCAGCAGTCCGACGTCGCGTGCGAGCGCCTCGATCTGCGCGAACTCCGAGCGCCCCTCGCCTCGCGCGATCGCGTGCACGCGCTCGGTCGCCCGTGAATTCACAGGCGTCTCGATATTGTGTGCGCGTCCGTGCGACACGACCTCTCCGTTGAGAAAGTCCACCGCCGGAACGCGCCCTCGCTCGATCGCCGAGAGCATCGACGAGCGCATGCGCCGAAACTTCGCGCCGACCGCGATCAACAGCGCGTGCTTGAGCGCGATCGAGAGCGCGCCCTTGCGCTCAGCCGGCGTGAGGGCCAGCCAATCGAGGTCGAGCGTTCCCGCGACCTTCTCGAGCCGAACCGACTCGGCGCGAGCGACCTCGACGGTCTCGCTCATGATCTCGAGCGCGAGCCGTCGAACGATCGTTCGACGAAGCAACGGACCGAGCCGATCGCCGCCGAGCGTGCCCAGCGTCGAGATCGCCGCGTTGATCGCGAGCTTGCTCCATCGAACGCCAGCGAGGTTGCTCGTGGTCTTCACCGGCCCGATCGCCGCGAGGATCTCCGCGAGCGTCGCGACGCGAGGGTCCTGCTGCCCGTCGGGGCGACCGAGCGTGAAGCCGCCGCGCGAGGTGCGCTCGTACACGCCAGGCTCGACCGTCGAGGCTCCCCACGCGACGACAGCCCCGAGCACCCGCTCTTTGCCAGCGATCTTCTCGACGCGACGCTCGCACAGCCCGTTTTGCAGGCAGACCATCGCGCCGCTGTCGGCCAGGTGCGGCAGCGCGCGGCGAGCTGCGTCCTCGACCTGCGGAGGCTGCGTCGCGAGCAACACGAAATCAAAAGGAGCTTCGTTGCGCGAGAGCTCGGTCACGACCCGCGCGCGCGTCGAAAACGGCTGCCGCTCGCCGACGACCCGAAGGCCATCGCGCTCGATCGCGGTCACGATGTCGCGGTTGGTCGACAGCGCGACGATGGCGCCCAGTTGCTCGCTGTGCGCTCGCGCGATGTGCGCCGTCACGATGCCGCCGATGCCGCCCACTCCCACGACCAGCACGCGCGGCGCGGCGCCGCTGGAAACGCGGGACACGCTCGACGGAGAAGTGCTCTGGACGCTGTCTGTGCTCACGAGTTGTCTCGATGGTGTGTGGGTTGGCGATCCGCCGAGGATCAGCGACGAATGAACTCCCAGTGATCGCCGTAGTTGCTGATCGCCCAGTTGCTGTACATCGCGAAGCTGCCGCGCAGCTCGCGCTCGACGTCGAAGCTCGTGATCGCGCCGCCGGACCACTCGCTGGACTTGCCGATCTCCTCGGCGAGCGCCTCCGCGGTCTTGGCCTTCTTGTCACCGGCCGCGCAGGGGCCGAGGACGGTGTCGAGGATCTCCCAGAACGAGTTGGTCATCGCGTAGATCTCCGGGGCCGACGATAACACTCTCGTGCTGCACGGTTGCAACGTGCCCGGCGTACACTCGGACTCGATGGAGCTGCCAGCGTATCTGCCCGCGCCCGGATCGCCCGAAGAACGCGAGGCGTTCCTCGCGCTGCAACCGCAGTTGCAAACGATGTTCGAGGAGCACTACCCCGATCCTCGAAACCCGCGCACCGTCGTGGTGCTTCCGGGGCTCAGCCTAGACCGCGAGACCCTCGCCAAGCTCGTCGGCGCGCAGCAGTACGAAGAACGCCAGCTCTCGATGCTGATGTGGTTGAGGCTGCCGAGGGCGCGGGTGATCTTTCTCACGAGCGCGCCGGTCGCGGATTCGGTCGTGGACTACTACCTGGGGATGCTGCCTGGCGTTCCCCACGGGCACGCGCGCAGGAGGCTCGTGCTCTTGAGCTGCAACGACACGAGCGACGAGAACCTCACGCGCAAGATCTTGAAGCGCCCTCGCCTCGTGCAGCGCATTCGCGAGGCGATCGTCGATCCGTCAGTGACCCACCTCACCGCGTTCAACACGACGACGGACGAAGTCACCCTCGCCGTTCAGCTCGGGATTCCGCTGTACGGCTGCGACCCTGCGCTCAACGAGTGGGGGACCAAGAGCGGAAGCCGCCGGATCTTCGCGTCCGCCGGAGTCTCGCACCCCGCCGGCGTCGAAGGCCTACGAGACGCCGATGACGCGTCCGGCGCCGTCGCGTGGCTTCGCGCTCGCGACCCATCGCTTCGTCGCGTCGTGCTCAAGCTCGAAGAGGGGTTCGGCGGCGAAGGCAACGCCGTGCTCGATCTGCCACGCGGAGAACGGATCGATCGAGACCTCGCGCGAGAGCTGATCGAGACGAGGCTGCGCCCCGAAGCGGGGCAGAGCCCAGGCGAGTATCTGCAGAGCTATGCGCGCCTCGGCGGCATCGTCGAATCGTGGATCGAGGGCGAGCACAAGACGTCGCCGTCCGTGCAAATGCGCGTGACGCCCTCGCGTGAGCTCGAGGTGATCTCGACGCACGATCAGGTGCTCGGCGGCGCGAGCGGACAGGTCTTTCTCGGCAGCACTTTTCCAGCGCACAACGACTATCGAGAGATGCTGGTGCGCGAGGGGCGCAGCGTCGGAGAGGCGCTCGCGAAGCAGGGGGTGCTCGGGCGGTTCGCGGTCGATTTCGTGACCACGCGCGAAGCGGACGGATCGCACCGCGCGTACGCGCTCGAGATCAACCTTCGCAAGGGCGGCACCACCCTGCCCTTTCAGATGCTGCAGTTTCTCACGGCGGGCAAAGTGGAAGACACCACGGGCGAGTTTCGCACTCCGCTCGGTGATCCGCGCTGCTACTACGCCACGGACAATCTGGTCAGCGCCGCGTATCAGACGCTTACGCCAGAGGACCTGCTCGACATTCTGGTCGATCACCGCCTCCACTTCGACGCCACGCGGCAAGAGGGCGTCGTCTTTCATTTGATGGGCGCCCTCTCGACCTACGGAAAGCTCGGCCTCGTGAGCATCGCCCCGACCGCCGAGCAGGCCGAGGCGCAGTATCGCCGCGTCGTCGCGCTGCTCGACCACGAGTCACGAACGTGGCCGACGTGGCGCGGCTTCGAGAAGCCGCTCACCTGACCGAACTGTTTTCGGCGCAGCTCAAAACTTTTGGCGCGTCGTGGCGTCACACGCGGACCCCATGCGCAATCATCGCTCGATCGCCGTAGGATCGCTGTTGCTCACGCTCGCGGGCTGCAGAAACCCCGCTCGCAGCCCAGCGATCGACGCCGCTGCCCGTACGTCAGACGTCGCATCCACCGACGCGAGTACGCCGGACGTCGCGCTCGAACCACTGCCAGACGTGAGCGAGGCCTTTCCTGCAGACGCTTCGGTCCGCGCGCGTCCGGTCGTGCGAAGCGCTGCCGCGGTCGATCGCTGGCAGGCTCGGAGCGCGCTGGAGAGGGTCGGCAGCGCCGCCGCGTTCGACGCGAGGCTGCAGAGGATCAACGCCCTGCGCGCCGAAGCGCGCGAGCGCGCCGAGCGAGCGCTGCAGGCGCAACGGCCGGCGCTCGGGCTACAGCCCCTCCAAGCGATCGCGAACACGGCCGCTGCCAGCGCAGAGCGGGGTGGGCTCGGCGCGGGACGCGCGTCCGAGGGCGCCCGAGCGCGACCGACCACCGCCGCAGCTCCGAGCGGCGCGGCGCCGGCGAGCATCACCAATAATCAAGTGGCCAACGTCGACGAGGGAGACATCGTCAAGGCGTCCGGCGACGACCTGATCATCCTTCGAAGAGGGCACCTCTTTCGTGTCTCGCTCGCCAACGGCGGGGTTCGCCGGGTTGGAGACGCGCCGGCGTTCGCGCCAGGAGTGGAGCCGGGCGACTACTACGACGAGCTGCTCGTCGACGGCGACATCGCGCTGGTGCTCGGTTACAGCAACGACGCGCGTGCGACGGAGGTGAACCGGTTTCGTCTCGAGCGCGGCGGGCAGATTCGATACCTCGATACGTTCTACATTCGCTCGAACGACTACTACTCGTCGGAGAACTACGCGACGCGCCTCGTGAACGGGCAGTTCGTGATGTACCTGCCCGTTTCGCTCGGAGAAGCGCGCAGCTCGGCGAACCTCCAGCTCCCCGCCCTTCGAAACGGCCGCACGGGCGCCTACAGAACCGTGCTCGACGTCGCAGACGTGTTCGTCGCCCGAGCCGACGACGACGCCTCGACGATCCACGCTGTGGTGCAGTGCTCGGTGCACGGCCCGACCGTCGACTGCACAGCGCGAGGAATGCTCGCGGACAGCTCGTCGACCTTCTACGTTTCGAACTCCGCCACGTATGTGTGGACCGACTCGGGCTACAGAAACGCTCGTGAAGGGCGGCGATCGTGGATCGTTCGATTGCCTCACGCGCGAAGCGAGTCGCCCGGCGCGGCGCAGATCGAAGGCGCACCGGTCGATCAGTTTGCCTTCGACGAGCGAGACAACGCGCTGCACGTGCTGCTTCGCGAGGATGGCTACGGCGCTCGCACGTGGAACCGCTATGGCGCCAGCGGCGGCTTGTCCGCGTTGAAGATCCCGTTGTCGCAGATCGTCGGGACGGTCACCGCGACGCCCGACGAGGCGTACACGCTGCTGCTGCCTCGGATGAATGGAGGCCACTTCGAGGAGCGATGGGTTGGCGACTATGCGGTGTTCGCGTTCGAGCCCTACGAGCGCACAGCCCGGTACGCGTTCGATCCAGAGACGAGATCTCGCTCGGTCTTCGCCTATCGAGCGACGGACCAAACTTTGTTCGAGCTGCGCAGCGAGCAGCGGGTCGATCGCATCGAGCCCCTCGGACGGGACGCGCTCATCGTGGGAAACGCCGGCGCGACGATGGTCCTCACGCCGATCGCGCTCGATGGCGGCTCGCCAGAGCCCTACGCGCCGCTGCGACTGGACAATCGCGCCGAGGGGGACAGTCGCTCGCACGGCTTCTTCTTCTCGCCGTCGGGCCCGCGCGCAGGGGTGTTCGGAATCGCGACGACTGGAGAGTCCAGCTACGACAGCGGTCCCGGCAGCGCCGACGTGAGCTTCTTTCGCGTGCAGCAGCTCGCGCTTCGTTCGCTCGGCACAGTGACGGCGCGACGACCGCAGACCGATCGGTGCTCGACGTCCTGCTACGACTGGTACGGAAACGCGCGCCCGATCTTCTGGGGCTCGCGCGTCTTCGCGCTGATGGGCGACGAGGTGGTCGAGACCGCGCTCGGCGCTTCTGCGATGACCGAGCGACGGCGGGTCGACTTCGGCGCAGGCGTCCGTGGCGTCGTCGAGGAGTGAACAGCGACCGAGCGTCGGTCTCGCGCGAACTTCAGGGGGACACAGCGGGGCGCGCGCCCTGCTCGGCGACGGTAAACGAGAGCACGTACTGGTTCGGAAGCGTGTCGAGCGACGGGCCCGCAGCGAAGCCCGCCTCGCGCAGCTCTCTCGCGACGACCTCGGGCGCGAGCCGGTGCTCGCGCGGCGGACCCATCGGCGCGTCCGCGCGAAAGTCCACGATGACGAGCCTGCCAGACGGCCGAAGCCGCGATCGAACGCGCTGAAAAAACGCAGGTCTATTTGAAATGTGGTGATAGGTATCGACGACGAGCACGAGGTCGACCGGCTCGGCGAGAAGCGGGTCCTCTGTTGTTCCGAGCGTGGCGAAGGCGTTGGTGATGGACTCTCGGGCGAACCGAGCGTTCATGTGCGCGACGAGCGTCGGCTCGATGTCCTCGGCCCAGACGCGGCCTGCCGGCACCACGCGCGCGAGACGGGCGGAGAAGTAGCCCGTTCCTGCGCCGATGTCCGCGACGCGGGCGTCGGGCGCGAGCGCCAACCATCGCACGACCTCGTCGGGCCGCTGCCACGCGTCGCGCGCGGGGTCGTCGAACACGGCAGCCCAACGTTGGGCGTCGTCGAATCGCCGGTGAAATCCCTGACCATGCCCTCCATGGCCGCCGTGGCCGCCGTGGTGGTCCTGCCCGTGCGCGTGGTGGGCGCCTGCCATCGCGCCGTTCGGGCACCGCTGCGTGTTGGCGCAGCGCGCGAGCGCGAAGAGAGACGCGAGCACGAGGGAGGCGCGGACGGGCGCCGAAGCGCGAGAGCGAAGCGAGGGCATGTCAGAGAGCTCAGAGCCGGTGTGTTCGACGGGAGGTTCGATTCGAGCCGAGAATCTACCGCGCTTCGACTTGCGATTCACCGCGGCGTGGCTGCCCGTCGCGTCCCTTCTCTCTGCTCGTCGCGCGGCGCAACCATGCGCTCGTAACGCGGAGGCGCACGCACGCCCATGCATTCGATCACTCCGACAGAGCTCTCGAAGCTCTTGCTCAACGTCGCGCCCAAGCGCCCCGTGTTCATCTGGGGAGCGCCCGGCGTGGGCAAGTCATCGCTGGTCGAACAGTTTGCGGATTCCGTCGCGATGCCGTGCGTGTCGCTGCTCGGCTCGCAGCTGGCGCCGGAGGATCTCATCGGCGTTCCGCAGATCGTCGAGGGACGGTCGGTGTTTTGTCCGCCGAGGATGATCGCGCGCGACGAGCCGTATCTGCTCTTTGTCGACGAGCTCAACGCGTGCAGCTTCGAGGTGCAGAAGGCCTTCTACAGCTTGATCAACGACCGGCGGCTCGGCGAGTACTCGCTGCCCGATGGCTCCGTGGTCGTCGGCGCGGGAAACCGCGCGCAGGACCAGGCGATCGTGAAATCCATGTCGAGCGCGCTCATGAACCGCATGCTCCACGTCGAGCTTCGACCGAGCGCGCGCGAATGGCTTCAGTGGGCTCGAGACGCCAACGTGCACCACTGGGTGCTGTCGTACATCGAGACGCGACCCGATCACCTCTTCGTCGCCCCGCCGAAGACCGAAGAGACCTTCAGCACGCCGCGCTCGTGGCACCTCCTCTCGGACGCGCTTCACGCGTACGGCGCCGAGCTCGACGCGCGCGACGTCGAGCTGCTCGCGAGCGGCTGTCTCTCGCCGAGCCACGCGCGGTCGTTGATCAAGCTGTAGAAGGCCTTCTGCACCTCGCGCTGCACGCGGCGTTCGATCACGAAAGACGCCGCGAGGGACGCGATCTTCTTCGCTGGAACCTCGCGTGCGAACCGACGGTCGACGGCTTTCTTCGCGCGTTCAAGATCGGCGCCTGCCCCATCGAGCTCGAGCGCGAAGAGAGCGCGCCAGAGCGGGAAGAGGACTTCTACGATCGCCGCTGGCGAGACCCCTCGAAACGCGCTTTCATCAGTCGCCTCACCCTCGCGGGACGCGATCGCTGCGACCTCCGTGAGGCGAGCGAGGACGCTGGGGCGTCTCGCACGCTCATCGCCGCGGCCGAGCGCGAAAGCGACAAGTTCTCGTGCGAAGAGCTGCTCGCCCACGGGATCCGCGCGGCCGTCGACCACGCGATCAACGACGCGGTCAGGCGCTTCGAGGACGCGGACGTCGCGCGTCCGTCGACGAGCCCGAGGTTCGCGCCGATCGAGCGAGCGAGGCGTTGGGTGATGGCCGAGCTTCCGCTGCTCGGCGCCCTCGCGCTGGAGCTCAGAGTGTATGGAGACGCGTCGGTGTGCTCGACGCTGGACGTCTCGACCGCGGCGGTCGACGCGACGCTCGGCGAGCTGTACTTCAATCCGACGCAGCGGTTCTCGGACCAGGAGTGGCTCTTCGTCTACGCGCACGAGCTGCTGCACGTCGCCCTGATGCACCACGCCCGGCTCCGCGGCCGCGATCCGCTCCTGTGGAACCTCGCAGCGGACTTCGTCATCAACGCCTGGCTGCTCGAGATGGGAGTGGGCTCTCCCCCAGCGATCGGAGTGTTGTTCGACCCGACGCTGAAGGGACTATCGGTCGAGGACGTCTACGATCTCATCGCGAGGCAACCGCGAAAATTCAAGGGCGCGCGCACGTTTCGCGGCGGCGAGTGCGACGTGCTGTGGAGCAACCCGCGCCGCGGGATGGGCCCTGCGCACGTGTTTCGCGGCGACGTGCAGACGCTCGACGACGTGTATCGACGATGCCTCGCTGCGGGGCTTCGGTGCACGACGCCTGGACGCGGGCTCGTTCCCCGCGGAATGCTCGAAGAGATCGAGTCGTTGTTTTGCCCGCCGGTTCCCAGGGACGTCGAGCTCGCGCAGTGGATGGAAGAGCACGTGCCCTATCCCCGCGATCCGCGGCGGTCGTACGCGAGGGCGAGTCGCCGACAGAGCTCGACGCCAGACATTCCGAGGCCCGCGCGGTACATCCCGCAGCAAGAGCGGGACGCGTGCACGTTCGGCGTGATCCTCGACACGAGCGGATCGATGGATCGCGCGATGCTCGGGCGAGCGCTGGGCGCGATCGCGTCCTTCGCCGAGAGTCGCGACGTTCCTGCGGTGCGGGTCGTTCAGTGCGACGCACGACCGTACGACCGTGGCGTGATGAGCCCGAGCGAGCTTCGAGGCGCGGTCACAATTCGCGGCCGCGGCGGAACGGTGCTGCAACCCGCGATCGGCTACCTCTGCGGACGAACAGACTTTCCCGCAGCCGCGCCGATCATGATCCTCACCGACGGGTTGTGCGAGTCGACCATCGTGTGTCCACGTGAGCACTGCTTCGTGCTTCCGAGGGGCGGCTGGCCAACGAACTTCGTCACGACTGCGCCGGTGTTTCGCGTGCTGAAGTACAGCGAGGACGACTGACCGCCATGGGCCGACGCGAGAGGCGCAGCGTTTCGAACGAGCGCGAGCCGGAGTGTCGAGAGCAAGCGCTCGATCGCGGCGATGGAGGAGGCCGACGACGACGCGATCACGACGACTTGATCGGTCGGTCGCGTTGGCGATGGTGGGGCTGCGCGTCAGCTCGCCATGCGCGCGCGTCGCAGCGAGTCGAGCGCGCTCATTCGCTCGACCTCGCGCGGCCCGTCGAAGAACGTCGCCGTCCGCGAGATCACCGAACGGATCCGCTCGGAGAGCGGTATCTCGAGAAACTGCTCTACCGTCAGCTCGCGTCGGCCCGAGGCGTCCTGGATGACGACCCGATCGAAGTTCGCGCGGAGGTCGCTCATCGGGACAAGACGTCCTTCTTCGTCGAGGCGACGATGGCGATCACCTCGTCGATCAGCGGTCGAGCCACGCCGAGCTCGGCGAGGGTCTCGTCGAGGTGCCGCGCGATCGACGCGAAGTGCGAGTCCCCGAGGCCGTCGCGCACCAGTCGCGCGTGCGCCGTCTGAAGGTCCCGACCCGTGTACCGGTTGGGCCCGCCGAAGGCCATGGTCATGAACGCGATCTGCTTGGAGATCTGCGCGCCCATGTCGAGCCCTGCAAAGAACGGCGCGAGGGTCGGGTCGGCCATGACCTTCTCGTAGAAAAGTACGACGGCGGCCTGGATCGCGCCCTCGCCCCCGAGTCGCGCATACAGTGAAGACATGGTGGTGAGAATAGTCGGGTCGTTCGCGGCGCGCCAGCGCGACGGGCGTGCATAACTCGCGCTCGAGTCGGAGGAAATTGCGAAGGCGCGCCGCTCGAGGGACTCACCGTGCACGACCTCGACGAGCGCTTCGCGGAGTCTGCCGCGCCGAATGGCCACCAGGAAGGAGGAAGCTCTCGAACGACGATCGCATCGCCGAGGCGCTCGCGCGCCTGGGCTTCCCTCACGGGCCCGGGCCCGGGCTCGGCTTCACCCCCGAGGACGACGCGCTGTTCGCCCGCGGGTGTCCACAGCTCGAGATCGTCGAGGACATCGACGACGACCCGAAGAAGCGCCCCACCCTGGTCGAGAAGGCGCTCGACGCGATCGACCCCGTGCTGCGAATCCGCGTTCCCGAGGCGTTCGCTGCGGCCTACCTCCGCGGCTACCGCGTGGGGCCGCTGCTCTTCGTGGACCCGAACCACCCGAGCTCGAACGTCGAGCGGCGCGCTGCGCGGGCGGTGGCGATCGCGTCCGAGGCCCCGATCACCGAGGCCTTGCTGCGAGACACCCTGCGCGAGAGCACGGTCGGCATGGGGCGGGATACCTACTCGCGCTGGCGTCTTCCCGAGGTTCTGCACCTCTACGAGCACTTCGTCGGCTCGGAGGTCGTCGCGCGCGCGGCGGTGGATCGGCTGGTCGAGCTCGGCGCCGAGCTCGAAGGCTGGGGCTTCGCCGGCGAGGATCCGTACCGCACCAACACCGCGAGCCACTTTCTCGCCCTGGCGCTGCCGTGGATCCTGATGCGGGTCGATCCGCGCCTCGCCGTCGAGCTCCGCGCTGACTTCATCCATGTCCGCTCCATCCGCCACGGGCGTGTCCATCGTGACGACATCGGGCCGACCAGTGTCCGCGGGAGGCTGCGAGACATCGCCGCCGTCTGCAGGGGCCGCCGTGCTCGAGCACGCAGAGAGGTGGCGACCAGGCCGAGCGCCGCGAACCACATGAATCGATCCGTGTTCATTTCCACGGTCGTACCCGAGCAACACTTTGCGGTGTCGCTTGGAAATCCAGCGGTCACTCTCACAATTGATCTTGGACGACGTCCCGCTCGCGCCGCGGTTCAGGCAGGTCGTGACGTCGGTGCCCTCGACGTCACGGGATATCGAAAGCGATCCTTGAATCGCGATACGGGGGCCTCGAACAACGTGAAGCTCGCGCTCGCCGCGAGCACGGCCGTTGCGCACGCGATCGGAAACCAGCGCCACCCGTCCGCGCGCAGCCACTCGAAAGACGGACGCAGCCAGCCCATTCCAGGCAGCAAGCAGAGGCCGAACGCAGCGAAGTGCAAGTACGGATGCAGCAGATAGATCCCGTAGCTCACCCTTCCGACGTGCGTGAGAGGACGCGACGCGAGCACGCGCCCGATCGGCCCGGAGAAGCCGTGGCGCGCGCGATCGACGAGGCACAGCGCGATGAGCGCCACCGCCGTCGCCCGCAGCGACCAATGAACGAGCCACCAGCCGCTCGGCTCGACGCCCGGGGTCACGATCGTCGCGAGCAACAGCGGCGAAGCGACCCACGCTGCGAGCCAGCGCAGCGCAGCGAGCGCGCGACGATCGTCGGAGACCGCGGCGAGGACACCGCCCCAGACGAGCTGGTCGGTGTAACCGAACGGGAGCAACAGCGCGAACGGCGAAGCGCCGAACAACCGGTAAAATCCCAGACGAAAGAGCGGTCCGGCGCAGGCGAGCGCGAGCGCGAAGCCGGTGAAGCTCGCGCGCGAACGACGCGCGAGCGCGAGCGTGACGATCGGCCACACGAGGTAGAACTGCTCTTCGACAGCGAGGCTCCAGAGCGGGCTGATCGGGCCGTCCCACGCGCGCCGCAGAAAGAAGTACACGTTGGACAGGTAGAGCGCGTTGTACGGCAGCGCTCTGCGCGCAGGGCCGACGTCGAAGAGCGCGGTCACCGAGAGAACCGCGAAGTACAGCGGCCAGATTCGAAGAAAGCGGCGCGCGTAAAACGCCCTGAGCGTCGGCCAGAGCGGCTCGTCTTTCGCGGGCGTATGCGCGAGTAGGATGCGCGTGAGCAAAAAGCCGCTGAGCACGAAGAACAGCGCCACCCCGAGCCCGCCGGGCCCGACCGCGTCCATCCAGGGCGAGCGGGGCCCGAAGTGCTGGACGAGCACGAGTAACACCGCGAGCGCGCGGAGCCCGTCGAGCTCGGGCAGGATCACTCTGTCATCGCTCACGGCGAGCGCAGGCCTACCACGATCCCGCTGCCAACGCAGTGTCGCCTGTAAAAACAGCGGCCATCACAGCGCTGAGCGATGCGCGGCGGGACGACCGCGACGCGACCGCGACGGGCTGAGCACGGCGGCGAGGCAACCGGGGATCGGGTCGCCGGCAGCTCACCTGTGCTCGAGCGACCGCCGTTGACTCTTGCGGATCGAGCGGCCGCGCGACGTTCGCGGCTATCATGCGCCACGCATGGAGTCGTTGGTGGCGCTGTTGCCGATGGGGGTGTTCTTGGCCTTCGCGGGCGCGATGGCCTGGTATTCGAAGGCGCAACACGAGGCGCTCGAGCGCGCCTGGGCCGAGATCGCGCGCGCGCGGCAGTGGGAGATGCAATCGGGGCGGTACTTTCCCTTTCGATCGGGGGTGATTCGCGGGACGGCGGACAACGTCGTGTTCGAGATCGATCACTACGACGTCAGTCAGGGCCGGAGCTCGACCCCGTACACGCGCGTCCGCGCGAAGGCGATCGAGCCCATGCCGCTCGTGACCAAGGTCTATCGCGAGGGGCTCTTGTCGACCGTCGGAAAGCTCATCGGAACGCAAGACGTCGAGGTCGGTCAGCCAGAGTTCGACGAGAAGTTCATGGTCAAGGCCGACGACGTCGCCGCCGCGCGCGCGCTCTTCGACAGCGAGCTCTGTCGCGACCTCTTGGGGTTTCCGCCGGAGAGCGTGACGTTCGAGTACCGCGCAGGCGAAGTATCGCTCACGTGGATCGCGAAGGAGCGCTCGCACGCTGTGCTCGACCGCGCGGTGCGCGTCATCGCCAGCGCGTGTCGTTGGCGCCGCCCCGCGCAGTCGCTGCGATAGTGGCGTCACCTTTGTCGAAGGACCATGACCTCGACCCACGGCTGACAACGCCATGACCTCGACCCGATAGCGCGGCCGCTCCGCAGTGTGCGCCACCGTGTCGTTCGCGGCGTCGTGATCTGCCGACCGCCGAGGCTCTGCGTGGCTCGAGGCAGGACGAATTCAGGACGCTTCTATCCATCGCGTTGCTTCCGCCGTGCTGCTGTGCCATGCACTCGTTCGTGTCGGATGTTGCCCGAAGGCGATCCTCCATCCTCCGCTTCTTCGCGGGCGTCGCGTTGCTGTTGGTTCTCGGCTGCATGCTGGCGGCCGTCGACCTCTGGGGCGGGGTGCGGACGCTCGGCGTGGGTCCGGAGCTCTTGGGTGTGCTCGTGGTCGCGGCGGCCGCGCTCGTCGTTTCGGGTGCCGTCGGGTGGGTGCGTTCGTGGCCGCAAGAGCAGCGGATGAAGCGAGCACTCGGGGCGCTGGCCGCTCTCTCTGCGGTCGGGGCGATCGTCGGCGGAGGTCTATTCGCCTACTACGTAAACAGGCTCAGCCCGTCGGCGACCCTGTGCCGACAAGCGGCGTGCGCCGCCACGCGCGATGAGCGAGACCGGCTCCTCGACGAGGGCCTCGGCCCGCTGTTTCCCGTCATCGATCCCGCGTCCGAGTGCATCGCGCTCGAACGCGAGCGGCGCGAGGGCCGGCAGACAGAGTCGAGCCGCGCCTGGAGAGAGACCGTTCGTTGCCCCTGACGGACATCAACGCGCGCTCCCTCTGAGCTCGATGCAGTCCGACCCCGAACGCACCGTGAGCCCTGCGACGCTCGCTACTTCGCTCGACGTGGTGCGTTTCGCTGCGCGTTGCGGGGCGCTCTGCCGCGGTTCGGCTCGAGCCCGAGGCACCCTGCGACCATGCGCTCGAGCTGCCGAGCGAAGCGGCTGCTCTCGAGCAGCTCGGGGCGTAACAACAGTGCGTGGTCCGTCAATGCATCGAGCGAGGTCACGATCACGAAGGCCGCGAGCGACGGATCGTCGACGTCGAGCTCCTCGCGACGAAGTGTGATCCACTCGGCCAACACGTCCGCGACGCGCTGATTGAGCTGCTCGAAGAACGCGAGCGCGCCGATGCGCGGCAGCTGGAGCAGGACCGATCGATGGAGCGGGGCGTCTTCGCGGGTGACCGAGAGCGCGGCGGTGACCACCGCGCCAATGGCCTCGTCGAGCGGCGCCTCCGCGAGCGCCGGCCCCAGCGCCACGAGGCGTTTGGTGATGTTGTCGGCCCAGCCCTCGACGAGCCCCGCGACCAGCGCGTCCTTGTTGGGAAAGTACTGATAGAGGCTGCCCACGCTCACTCCGGCCGCCTTCGCCACGCGGTTGGTGGTCAGCGCGTCCCAGCCATCCTGAACCAAAATGCGAGCAGTCGCCTCGAGAAGCGAGTCGACGAGGGCTCGGCTACGCGCCTGCGTGGGGTGCTTTCGCACGGCGGCGACATCTCGATTTTGCCTGGATCTAGGTTGTTGTTTCGTCCTCGCGGGCGGCTGTTTTCGCGGCACGATCCGAGTGTCCTGCGAAAGCGAGTCCGGCGCGAGCCGATAACGCGAGCATTCGCTCGTATTGTATCGTTCATGAACGACAAACAGCGAGTCGCTTCCATCGACGTGCTCCGCGGCGTCGCCCTGCTGGGCATTCTGGTGATGAACATCCAGTCGTTTGCGATGCCGCACGCGGCCTACCTGAACCCGCGAGCGTGGGGCTCGCTCGAAGGGGCAGAAGGCGTCGCGTGGTCGATCGGCAGACTGCTCTTCGACTTCAAGTTCATCACCCTCTTCTCGACCCTCTTCGGCGCCTCGCTGGTGCTCGCGGGCGAGTCGTCGAACCCGCGTCGACGGCTCGGTTGGCTCGTCGTGTTTGGCCTCGTCCACGGCTACCTCGTCTGGTACGGCGACATTCTCTTCACGTATGGCGCCGTGGGCCTGCTTTTGTTGCCAGCGCGCTCGTGGAGCGTGCGTCGGCAGGTCACCGTTGGACTCGCGCTTCTTCTCGTCTCGTCGCTCGTCGCGTTGCTCGGCTACGCCGTGTTCGACTCGCTGCCGGCGGTGCTCGCGAACGACCTGCGCGCGCACTACAACGCATCGAGCGCGGCGGCGGAGGCGGCCGCCTTTCGAGGAGGGTGGCTCGCGCAGCTCGCCGTGCGCGCGCCCATCACGTTCGACAATCACATCACGGGCACCCTGCTCGAGTCCGGCTGGCGTGCTGCAGGCTGCATGCTGCTCGGCATGGCGGCGCTGCGCAGCAGGGTCTTCGAGGGATCAGTCTCGGCCTGGCCGTGGATTCCGGTCACCTTCGGGTTGGGGCTCGCGGTCTCGGGCGTAGCGCTGTGGATCCAGTGGTCGAGCGGCTTTGCGCTTCGTTCGTGGTTGCTCGCACAATCGCTGCACGAACTCGGCTCGATCGGCGTCGCCGCGGGTGTTGGTCTGTCGGTCATCACGCTCGCGCGGCGCTTCGAGGACGCGCGGGTGACCGACGTGATCGCGCGGCTCGGTCGCGTCGCGTTCACTGCGTACCTGATGCATTCGATCGTGGGTACGCTCGTGTTCGGAGGTCACGGCCTCGGTCTCTTCGGAACCTGGAGCCGACTCGCGTTGCTGCTCGCGCCCTTCGGGTTGTGGAGCGCGCAGCTCGCGCTGGCCTGGTGGTGGACGAACCGCTTCACCTCGGGGCCCCTCGAAGCGCTCTGGCGCGGTCTGTCACGGGGAGCGTTTTCGCTCGGCCGCATCGAGTCCCGGGCTCAGCCTGCGCGCTGAACACCGTGGATCGAAGCGTGCCGCGAGAGCAGCGATCGAACGAACCCTCGAATGGCGCTGCGTCGCCCTTCCGATCAAACCGAAGGAGCTGCACCGCCAAGATGATCGATCCAGAGATCGAAGCAACGCTCTGTGCTGGCGTTTCTCGTGGCTCGCAATGGGCATCTGGCGACGGCCGGTGAATTGCTACGGCCTTGCTCGTCCTGGCTGACATCCGCAGCGCCAATGGCGTTCTCGTGGGCGTTCGAGCCACCGAAAGAGGTCCATTGTTGATGAAAAAGCTCGTGCTCTTCACGGTTCTTGCAGCATCTCTCGTGCACTGCGACCAGCCCAAACCTGAGACGATCCGGCAGGAGCAGGCCCAGGAGCGCCAGACGCTTGCCAATCAGCAGGTCCAGCAGCGAAATGTCCTCGCGCAGCAGCAGAGCGAACAGCTCGCGCAGGCGCAGCGAAGCGCGCAAGAGAACCTGGATCGTGAGACGCGCTCGGCCCAGCTCACACAACAACGGGCTGCGATCGAGACCCAGCGCCTCGAGGCCATGATGACTCAGGCCTGCGTTGGTATCGACGACGGACGAAGAGAGCAGTGCCCCGTGAGCGCTGATTCGGTCACGTCCGTTCGGGACGTCGACCGGGGAGTCGCGTTGCGGATGCAGGCTTCGGCCGGAACCCGCGATCAGTTCAATCACCGCATCGAGTGCTATCGCGCGTTCGGAACGGTCCGCAACGCACGGAGCCCTTCGAATGGCGCGCCCCTCGCACCCAATGCTTGCTTGATCGATCTGCCGGGCGTCAACGTTCAGCTCAGCGAAACGCGCGGAGTCCTCGATGTCGAGGTCACCACGACCGTCGATGATCGCCGCGATGATCTGCGCACTCGGGCTCACCTGCTCGGCCGCCGGGCGGCGCTCTAAACCGCCGTGCAGTCGATCGTCGTCCACGGATGAGCTCATTCGTCGGAGACGACGTCCGATCGCGCGCTGGCTACTCCCACGTCCACTGCGTCGGGTTGAACCGTCGAAGCAGCGGCGCGCCTCGCTCGCCGGTGATTTGCAGCGCGTTGGGCGCGGGGATCTCGAAGCGCCATCGGTGCGGATGAGGCTCGGAGTCTCCGCCCAGCAGCCGGTCGCCCGTGACGAGCGCCGCGAGCCGTACGGTCCTCGGCCGCGGATCGAAGCGAAACAGCAGCCAACTCGACTCGGAGTAGCCCGTCTCGCCCTGTGAAATGCATCGCAAGCGCAGCCAGGTGTCCGCGCCGCGCGCGATCGCGGGCTCCCACGCGCACGGCTCTTGTCCGGGGCCATCGGCGACCTGAAGCTCCCAGCCTTGCGCGCGCCGCAGGGCGACCACGAACGCGTAGCGCCCGTCGCGCGTGGTCGACAGCAGCTGGTCCTGCTGCCCGTCCTGGTCGACGTCGAGCGTCGCGCCGCGGACCGCGGTCCAGCCCGCGACGAGGCCCCCTTCGGGTGACGCTGCCGGGCCGCGACGCACGACCTCGGGAGAAAATGCGTCTCGCGCCGCGCCCGACTGGGCCTCGAGCATGGGTTCGACGCAGGTGGGTCCGAACTCGGAGCCGGCGATGTACGCAAATCCCGTGACGCCTGTAGACGCGACGCGAACGCGGTACAGGTGCGACAGTCCGCGGGTGTGGTGTCGCGTCGCGTCGAGCACCACGAGCTCGGTTCGCGCGGCGAATCGACGTCCGATCGACTCGTTGACCGCGCGCGGACGCAGGTGAAACGCCGCCGCAGGACGCGCGATGCAGCTGCTCGTCGCGGGCGTCCTCTGCGCGCTCGCGTCCACCGCTGCGAGCGCACAGCCCAGAACCAGCGCGCACGTGAACAGTCGCGGACGATTCATGGTGTTCACGGTAGCCGAAGCGGCTCTCGGTCGCGAGCGTAGCGACGATCGCGTCGCTGAGCGCGCGTTGTTGCTCGAGGCGCCGCGCTGCTGCGAAGCGATGCTCGGCTTCGAAGAAAGGAATTCACTTCGAGCACGCACATCGTGCGGGTCGACATCGATGTGGTGATGGACCGAAGCGTCCCCGGCGCGACGCGCTGGGAGATCTGCGGTACACGCCTCTCGATGCCCCTCGAGCTCTCGACGCCTGCCGCGCCCATCAAACCCCTGCTCCGCGGGGTCTCGCACCAGGTCGCGTGCGTCGTCGCGCTCGTGGCGGGGGCGATCCTGCTGGCGTTTACGCCGGGAGGCGACCCGCGACGCGCGGTGATCACCTACACGATCAGCCTCGCGACGCTCTTCGGCATCAGCGCTCTCTACCACCGACCGACGTGGAGGCCGCGCGCGCGGCAGTGGATGCGCCGCCTCGATCACGCCTCGATCTTCGTGTTCATCGCGGGGACGTACACGCCGTTGAGCCTTGCGCTCTCGCCCTCGCAGGGCGCCATCTTGCGGGCGGTGGTGTGGGGTGGCGCGCTCGCGGGAGTGCTGCAGTCCGTGCTCTGGGTGACCGCGCCCAAGCCGCTGATCGCGGTGCTCTACGTGGTGTTGGGGTGGAGCATTGTTCCGTTCGCACGCGAGGTGTACGCGGCGTTCGGGGCGGTTCCCTTGTCGCTCGTGCTCGCGGGGGGCGTGGTCTACAGCGTGGGCGCGCTCGTGTACGCGAAGCGCCGGCCCGATCCGTGGCCCCGCGTGTTCGGGTACCACGAGGTCTTTCACGCGCTGGTGATCGTCGCGGCGGTGCTGCACTTCGTCGCGGTTACGATGGTCGTGCGCCCGCGCGGGCTCGCGTAGCGAGAAGTCGAATTCCCTGGGATATTCCCGGCTACTTCGAGGAGCTCGCGCGCTGGCCGAGACGATCGTGCGATCGCGCGCCGTCGGAGGACTCGTCGTCGACGAACGTCGCGAGGATGTCCGTCGCTTGCGCATGTCCCAACACAGTATCGCCCGTGAAAACGGCGGAGATCGCGACGTGCCGCGCGGTGGTACCCTCGCGGGGAGGCAGCCGCGGGCAGAGGACAGCGGCGAGGCTACGGGCCATCGGGTCGCATCGAGGGGACGTGTGCTCGACCGACTGCGGT
>LNFM01001441.1_pt1 | contig 54033 bp, 42 predicted proteins | sample 596031 | NCBI WGS metagenome assembly LNFM01 (sample SAMN04254537, study PRJNA301005) | activated carbon metagenome | isolation source: dual media filters at the Ann Arbor, Michigan drinking water treatment plant | place: USA: Ann Arbor
GTCCTTGCGGTAGCGCCACTCGAAGGTGTGGGCGCCCGCGGCGACCGGGTAGCTGGCGTTCGCGGGGGCGTTGATGCCGGACCAGTCCTCGAGCAGCGCGCCGTCGATCCAGAACTCGAGGTAGTCGTAGTTGCTCTCGCTGCTCTCTTCGTGGGTGAACGCGACCGTGCCCGCGATCGCATAGGTGACCGCCAGGGTGATCGTCGTGGTCTGACTGGCGGCGATGTCTCCGCTCGCTGCCGACCACGAGCCGGCGATGGGGTTGCCGCTGTCGGCGATCCAGTCGACGGCGCTGGGCTGAGCGAACTCCGCCGGGATCGCCCCGACCTCGAAGTCCTGCAGGTACTGCCCGCCGCTGCAGCCGGTGAAGTCGTAGCTGCAGTTGGCGTTGCAGGCCAGGGCGCCCATCTCGAAGCCGATCGCCGCGCAGTCCATCCCGGCGAGGTCGTCGCCGTCGCACGGCTCGTCGCCCTCGATGACGCCGTTGCCGCACAGCGAGCAGAGGCTGGTGTCGTACTGGCACGTCACCGGGCTGCAGCTGATCTCGCCCTCGGTGAAGCCCTCGCTCACGCAGTCGACGTCGTTGGGGACGTCACCCTCGCAGTCCTCGGCGCCCTCGATGACGTTGTTGCCGCAGTTGTAGCAGCCCGAGCTGTCGTACGACTGGCACATCGCGGTGCACACGAGCGTGCCGCCCATGAAGCCGAGCGACGTGCACGACAGGTCGCCGAACTCCTCGCCGTCGCAGACCTCGTCCTCGCCCGAGATGATGCCGTCGCCGCAGACGGCGGGGCCGCCGTCGCTGGTGCCGGAGTCGGGATCGACGGTGGTCGACGGATCCGTCGACTCGGTCGCGTTGGTCGGGTCGTCGGTGTTGCCGTCGCTCGACTCGGCGTCGCCGCTGGAGGCGCTGGCGTCGGTGGGATCCGTGCCGGGGTTGGTGGTCATCGGATCCGTGGAGTTCGCGAACGGATCCTCGATGGTCTTGCTTCCGCATCCGACCGCAGCGACCAGCATCAGGGGGGTAAGGGGGCGCATCCAACCACCTTAGCATCGCGGCGCGCGGCGCGGGGGTTGGTTGGGTGGGCGCGAAAAAGCCCGGGCTCGGCCTGCGGAGGGCGGGCACGGGCTGCGGGCTCACGGGCAGGGGCACGGGCACGGGCACGGGCAGGGGCACGGAGCGGGGTGATCGGAGCGACGCTCTGGCGTCGCTCCGGACCCCGCTACCCCGCTACCTCCTCATCAAGTTCCCCAGCTTCATCGCGACGCCCAGGTCGCCCTCGAGCTGGAGCTTGCCCAGCGAGAACGCGGCCATCGGGTCGAGCTTGCCGCCGAGCATGTCCTCGAGGTCGCTGATCTTGATCTTCACCGTGCACTGGGCCGGCACATCGTCGTTGGTCACGACGTTGGGGACGACGGTCGCGTCGACGACGACGACGCCCTCGCTGCCGCAGTGGAACTTGATCGAACCGCCGAGGCCGCAGTCGGTCCCGACCTTTTCCTTGACGATGGCAGTGACGCTCTCGATGCTCATTGGTTGGTCTCCTTCGGGGGCCCGACGGCTGGGTCCTCCGTGCATTAGCCCATCGTCGCGGCCGCGTCCACCGGCGGGCACGCGCGCCGGCCGTGACCTCGGCGCGGGCGAGAATGCAGCGGTCCCCCGCGCGAATGCACGAGTTGGTCCGCGGTCGAGCGCGCACGAGCGGCTTGGGAATCGAGCCCACGGAACACCGACGCGGCGAAGGTTCGACTCGGTGACCCCGGCGAGATCCCTCACCCGCAGCGCCGCTCGCGTCGCGGTCCAGGGGCGTCGTCCTCTCGGCTTTCGGCGTAAGCTGCCGGCAACGCTGCCGCACCGTCGGCGCGACGCCGTGCCCATGCCGTATCGCTCCGTCTTCCGCGCCGATCTGTTCCGTGGTCAGAACATCGTGGTCACCGGGGGTGGCAGCGGCATCGGCCGCTGCACCGCGCACGAGCTCGCGTCGCTCGGCGCCCACGTGTTGCTCGTCGGCCGCAAGCCCGAACGCCTCGCGCAGGTGCAGGCCGAGATCGTCGAGGACGGCGGCGAGGCGAGCACGTTCGCCTGCGACATCCGCGAGGAGGCCCGCGTGCAGGCCACCGTCGCCGAGATGGTCGCCGCGCGCGGCCGCATCCACGCCCTGGTGAACAACGCCGGCGGACAGTTCCCCGCACCGCTCGCGCTCATCAACCAAAAGGGCTTCGAGACCGTCGTGCGGACCAACCTCGTCGGTGGGTTCCTGTTCGCGCGCGAGTGCTTCACCCAGTCGATGCGCGACCACGGCGGTGGCATCGTCAACATCGTCGCCGACTTCTGGAACGGCATGCCGGGGATGGGCCACTCCGGGGCCGCGCGCGCCGGCATGGTGAACCTGACGCAGACCGCCGCGCTCGAGTGGGCGCCCGCGGGGGTGCGCGTCAACGCGGTCGCGCCGGGTTGGGTGGCCTCGTCGGGGCTCGACACCTACGAGGGCCCCGTGAAGTCGATGATCCCCAAGCTCCGCGAGGCGGTGCCGCTCAAGCGCCTCGCGACCGAGGCCGAGATCAGCGCGGCGATCGTGTTCCTGCTCAGCGAGGCGGCGGCGTTCATCACCGGCGAGACGCTCAAGGTCGACGGCGGCGCGCCGCTGGCCAGCCAGCTGTGGCCCACGCCCGATCACGACCGCAGCACGCCGTTCGAGGGCTTCCACCGCGCCCACGCGCCGAAGATCCTGGGGGGCTGACGCCATGCCGACGATCGAGAGCCAAGTCGTCACCACTGGGGATGCGTTCCGCCGCAACCGCGAGCAGATGCTCGAGCTCGTCGCGGGCTTCCGCGGGCTCGAGGCCAAGGTCCGCGATCACTCGGCGCGACAGGCCGCGAAGTTCGCCAAGCGCGGTCAGCTGCTGCCGCGCGATCGCGTTGCGGCCGTGCTCGACCGCGGCGCGCCGTTCCTCGAGCTGTCGACGCTCGCCGGCTACAAGATGCACGACGACGACGGCGCGGGCGACATCGCGGGCGGCGGCAACATCGCCGGCATCGGCTTCATCGCCGGCAAGCGCTGCCTCGTCTCGGCCTCCGACAGCGCGATCAAGGGCGGCGCCGTCTCGCCGATGGGCCTGCGCAAGAGCCTGCGGGCCCAGGAGATCGCGACCCTGCATCGGCTGCCCTGCCTGAGCCTGGTCGAGAGCGCGGGCGCCAACCTGCTCTACCAGTCCGAGCTCTTCGTCGAGGGCGGGCGCGTGTTCGCCAACATGGCGCGGATGTCCGCGGCCGGCATCCCGCACATCACCGTCGTGCACGGCTCGTCGACGGCTGGCGGCGCGTACCTGCCGGGGCTGTCGGACTACGTGATCGTCGTGCGCGGCAAGAGCCGCATCTTCCTCGCCGGTCCGCCGCTGGTGAAGGCAGCGCTCGGCGAGGACGCCGATGAAGAGGCGCTCGGCGGCGCCGAGATGCACATGAGTATCGCGGGCACGGCCGAGTACATGGCCGACGACGACCCCGGCGCGCTGGCGCTGGCGCGCGAGGTGATGGCCAAGCTCGCGTGGGACGAGCACACCGCCCCCTTCGCGCCCCGATCGTTCGCGCCGCCGCGCCACGATCCCGACGAGCTGTGCGGCGTCGTGCCCGTCGACTACCGCCAGCCCTACGACGTCCGCGAGATCATCGCGCGGATCGCCGACGACTCGGACTTCCTCGACTTCAAGCCGCGCTATGGCGAGCAGACGATCTGCGGCCACGCGAAGATCGAGGGCTGGCCGATCGGCATCATCGGCAACAACGGCCCGATCTTCCCCGAGGGCGCGGCGAAGGCCGGCCACTTCATCCAGGCCTGCTGCCAGTCGGGGACGCCGATCATCTACCTGCAGAACACCACCGGCTACATGGTCGGCCAGCGCGCCGAGGAGGCCGGCATCGTCAAGCACGGCGCCAAGATGATCCAGGCGGTGGCCAACGCCAGCGTCCCGCAGATCACGATCGTGGTCGGCGGTTCGTTCGGCGCCGGCAACTATGGCATGTGCGGCCGCAGCTTCGATCCGCGGTTCATCTTCTCGTGGCCCAACGCCCGGGTCTCGGTGATGGGCGGCGAGCAGGCGGCGAAGGTGATGGAGATCATCACGCAGGCCAAGTTCGCCCGCCAGGGCGTGACGATCGATCCCGAGAACCTGGCGAAGATGACCGGGGCGATCAAGCAGAAGCTCGACGCCGAGTCCGACGCGCTGTTCTCGACCGCGCGGCTGTGGGACGACGGCATCATCGATCCCCGCGACACCCGGCGGGTGCTCGCGATGACCCTGGCGACCTGTCGCGAGGGCGACGCCCGGCGGCTGCGCCCCAACAGCTTCGGCGTGGCGCGGCTATGACGTTCAGGGGAAGCGGCCCGCTTCCCCCTCCGCGCCGGCGGAGCCGTCGCCCTAGACTCCCCCTTCTCATCGCTTCGCTCCTTTCCTCTACCCGAACGTCTTTGCCCTCGACTCGATCGCCCCGAGGAGTGTCCACGATGCGCCTGACCGAAGAACACGACCAGCTGCGGAACTCGATGCTCAAGTTCATCGAGCGCGAGATCAACCCGCACATGGATCAGTGGGAGGACGACGAGATCTTCCCCGCCCACGCCCTGTTCAAGAAGCTCGGCGACGCCGGCTTCCTCGGCGTGTCGAAGCCCACCGAGTACGGCGGCCTCGGCCTCGACTACTCGTTCTCGGTGGTGATGGCCGAGGCGATGGGCGCGATCAACGGCGGCGGCGTGCCGATGGCGATCGGCGTGCAGACGGACATGTGCACGCCCGCCCTGGCAAAGTTCGGCAGCGACGCGCTGAAGCGCGAGTTCCTGGCCCCGTCGATCGCCGGTGATCTGGTCGGCTGCATCGGCGTCAGCGAGCCGCAGGCCGGATCCGACGTCGCCGGCATCAAGAGCTTCGCGCGCAAGGACGGCGACGACTGGGTCATCAACGGCGGCAAGATGTGGATCACCAACGGCATGCAGGCCGACTGGATGTGCGCCCTGGTGAACACGTCCGAGGGGCCGCCGCACAAGAACAAGAGCCTCATCATCGTCCCGATGGCGACCAAGGGGGTCGAGCGCGCGCGCAAGCTCAAGAAGATCGGGATGAACAGCTCGGACACCGCGCAGATCTTCTTCGACGAGGTCCGGGTCCCGCAGCGCAACACCATCGGCGGCGAGGGCATGGGCTTCATGCTCCAGATGATCCAGTTCCAGGAGGAGCGGCTCTGGGGCGCGGCCAACACCCTGGGCGGCCTCGAGCAGGCGCTCGCGGCGACGATCGAGTACACGCGCGATCGCAAGGTGTTCGGCAAGAGCGTGCTCGACAACCAGTACGTCCACTTCAAGCTCGCCGAGTGCGCGACCGAGATCGAGCTGCTGCGCGCGCTGGTGTACACGGCGACCGAGCACTACATCTCCGGCAAGGACGTCACGCGCTGGGCCTCGATGGCGAAGCTCAAGGCCGGTCGGCTCGCCCGCGAAATCTCGGACACCTGCCTGCAGTTCTGGGGCGGCATGGGCTTCATGCACGAGTCGAAGATCTCGCGGTTCTACCGCGACGGGCGGCTGTGCTCGATCGGCGGCGGCGCCGACGAGATCATGCTGTCCATCATCTGCAAGCTCGACGGCACGCTGCCGCGCACGAAGAAGGAGTAGGCGATGACCGACGGGACCACCGACCTGGCGCCGGACGGGTACCGCCAGATCCGCGTCCGGCTCGACCGCGGCGCGCTGCACCTGACGCTCGCGCGTCCCGAGGCGCGCAACGCCATGAGCCTGGCGATGATCGACGAGATCGCCGGCGTGTTCGCGGCGATCCGCGATCGACGGGACGTGCGCGTCGTCGTGCTGCGCGGCGAAGGGGGCAACTTCTGCGCCGGCGGTGACGTGAAGGACATGGCCGGCGCGCGCGGGGCCCCGTGGCAGCCGGGCGAGCCCGACCCGGTCGCAGCGACGAATCGCCGCTTCGGCACGCTCATGATCCAGGTCGACCGCGCGCCGCAGGCGGTCGTCGCCGTGCTCGAGGGCGCGGTGCTCGGCGGAGGCTTCGGGCTGGCGTGCGTCGCCGACGTCGCCATCGCCCGCGCCGACGCGAGCTTCGGCCTGCCCGAGACCGGGCTCGGATTCCCGCCGGCCCAGATCGCCGCGTTCCTCGTGCGGCGCATCGGGCTCTCGCAGGCGCGGCGCCTCGCGGTCACCGGCGGCCGCTTCGACGGCCGCGTCGCCCGCGAGCTCGGCGTCGTCCACTCGGTGTGCGTCGACGACGAGGGCATCACCCGCGAGGTCGACGCCACGCTGGCGCAGATCCGCCGCTGTGCCCCCGGGGCGATCGCGGCGACCAAGCACATCATGGCGCAGGTCGGCACCATGGATCTCGACGCGGTGCTCGACGACGCCGCGGCGCGCTTCGCCGAGGCCGTGCGCGGACCCGAGGGCACCGAGGGCACGATGGCGTTCCTGGGCAAGCGCAAGCCCGCGTGGGCGGAGGACGGACAGTGACGCGCATCGACGTGTTGTTGGTGGCCAACCGCGGCGAGATCGCGGCGCGGGTCATGCGGACGGCGAAGGCCATGGGCATCACCACGGTCGCGGTCTACACCGAGGCCGACGCCGCGGCGCCGCACGTGCGCGCCGCGGACCGGGCGGTGTGCATCGGCGCGGGCCCGGTCGCCGACTCGTACCTCGCGGTCGATCGCATCCTCGACGCCGCGGCGCGCACGGGCGCGCAGGCGATCCACCCCGGCTACGGCTTCCTCTCCGAGAACGCCGCGTTCGCCGAGCGCTGCGCGGCCGCGGGCCTCGTGTTCGTCGGCCCGCCGCCCCACGCGATCCGCCTGATGGGCGACAAGGTCCAGGCCAAGCTGCGGATGATCGAGGCCGGCGTCCCGACGGCGCCCGGCTACCACGGCGGAGTCGAGGACGGCACGCGGCTCGCCGCCGAGGCCGAGCGCATCGGCTTCCCGCTGCTGGTCAAGGCGTCCGCTGGCGGTGGCGGTCGTGGCATGCGGATCGTGCGGAGCGCACCCGAGCTCGCCGAGGCCGTCGCGAGCGCGAGCTCCGAGGCCCGCGGGGCCTTCGGCAGCGGCGAGGTCTTCCTCGAGAAGCTCGTCGTCGGCGCCCGGCACATCGAGATCCAGGTGTTCTGCGACGCCCACGGCGGCGCGATCCACCTCGGCGAGCGCGAGTGCTCGGTGCAGCGTCGCCACCAGAAGATCATCGAGGAGGCCCCGTCGCCGGTCGTCGACGCCGAGCTGCGCGCGACGATGGGCGCCGCGGCGGTCGCGGCCGCGAGCGCCATCGGTTACGTCGGCGCGGGCACCGTCGAGTTCCTCCTCGACGACGATCGCAACTTCTACTTCCTCGAGATGAACACGCGCCTGCAGGTCGAGCACCCGGTCACCGAGTGCGTCACGGGCCAGGACCTGGTGGCCTGGCAGCTGCGCGTGGCCGAGGGCGGGCGCCTGCCGCTCACGCAGCCGGAGGTCGCGCTCCGCGGCTGGGCGATCGAGGCGCGGCTGTACGCCGAGGATCCCTACGCGGGCTTCCTGCCGCAGACGGGCGACGTGCTGCGCTGGCGCCCGAGCGACGCCGCGTGCACGCGCGTCGACGCCGGCATCCGCGAGGGCCAGGTCGTGTCGCCGTACTACGATCCGATGCTCGCCAAGGTGATCGGCACCGGCGCCACGCGGTCCGAGGCGATCCGGGCGGTGCTCGCCGCCGTGCGCGGCAGCGTGATCCTCGGCGTCACGACCAACCGCGGGTTCCTCCTCGACCTGCTCGCGAGCGACGCGTTCGCCGGCGCCGAGATCCGCACCGACACGCTCGACGATCGCTTCCGTGCGGCCCCGCCGGCGCGGCCCGAGCCGAGCGCGGTGGCGTGGGCGAGCGCGGCGCTGGGTCGCTGCGGAGCGCTTCTGGGCGGCGCGGTCGAGGTGTGGCGCAGCAGCGGCGACTACCCGGCGGCCGTCGAGCTGCAGTGGGGCACGCAGCGCCGCACCATCCGCGTCGCGCCGCGCGGCCGCGGTCGGTTCGCCGTGACGATCCCGGACGTCGCGGTGCTCGAGGTCGCGAACGTCGAGCGCGGCGACGACGGCCGCGTGACCCTCGACGTGGACGGCCTGCGCCGGCGGCTCGACGTCGTCGTCCACGGCGACGCGGTGTGGGTCGACGACGAAGGCCACGTGCACGGGTTCACCGAGCCCGGCCCGACCGCGCGGGCCGACGACACCGCCGCCGACGGCAAGGTCCGCGCCCCGATGGGCGGACGAGTCGTGAGCGTCGCGGTCGCCGAGGGCGACCGGGTCGAGCGCGGTGCGACCCTCGCGATCATCGAGGCGATGAAGATGGAGCACCGGGTCGTCGCCACGTGCACCGGCGTCGTGCAGACCCTGGGCGTGGCCTCCGGGGCCCAGGTCGTCGCCCGGGCGATCGTGGCTGTGATCACGCCCGACTGACGCGGGGCATTTGCGAAGGAGCGAGACCATGGACAAGGCGATCATCACCTGCGCCGTCACCGGCGTCCTCACCGACCCCAAGCAGCACCCGGTGCCGGTCACGGCCGAGCAGATGGCGAGCTCGTCGAGGGAGGCGTACGACGCCGGCGCGGCGATCGTGCACCTGCACTTCCGCCGCCAGGAGCCCGGGCTCGGGCACCTGCCGACCTGGGACCCCGAGGTCTGCGCCGCGATCAGCGACGCGGTCCGCGAGGCGTGCCCCGGCATCATCATCAACATGAGCACGGGCGTGATGGGCCCCGACATCTCCGAGCCCGCCGCAGCGATGCGCCGGATCAAGCCCGAGATCGCGGCGTGCAACGCCGGCACGCTCAACTACCTCAAGACCCGCAGCGATGGCTCGTGGGCCTGGCCGCCGCTGGTGTTCGACAACCCGGTCGCGAAGGTGAAGGCCTTCCTCGACGTGATGAACGAGGTGGGTGCGCGACCCGAGTTCGAGTGCTTCGACACCGGCATCCTGCGCAGCGTGGGTCTGTTCGTCGAGAACAAGCTGGCCGAGCATCCGCACTGCAACTTCGTGATGGGCGTCGCCTCGGGCATGGCCGCGGATCCCGACCTGCTGCCGCTGCTGCGCAAGTGGCTGCCGCCCGGCGCGTCGTGGGAGGTCACCGCGATCGGCCGCGCCGACGTGTGGCCGCTGCACCAACGCACCGCCGAGCTCGGCGGCTCCCTGCGCACCGGGCTCGAGGACACGTTCTACCTGCCCGACGGCACCAAGGCGCGCGGCAACGGCGAGCTGGTCGCGGCGATCGCCGAGTGTGCGAAGCGGGCAGGGCGGGGGATCGCGAGCCCGGCCGAGGCGCGGGCGATGCTCGGGCTGCGCGCGGCGGGCTGAAGGATCGCGCGCCCGCTAACGCTCACGGCACCACGCGCGCCGTGAACCACCACCACGCGACCCCGTGCCGCGTGTCGCGGACCACGTAATACAGGTGCGCGAGCCCGTCCTCGGGGAGCTCGGCGTCGTCGTCCGAGGGCTCGAGCGTCCATTCGTTGTAGCTCTCGGGGCTGAGGCTGCCCGCCGCGAGCTGGCTGCCCCAGGTGCGGAACCACTGCCCGGCGTAGGACTCCGTCCGCTCCTCGGCGGACGCGCCGTTGTTCACGACGACCGAGAACGTCTGCAGATCCTCGGTCGGCGACGCGGCGTCGATGCGGAGCGTCGTCCCCAGCGGGACGTCGACGATCTCGCCGCGGGTCACCTCGCGGGCGTCGCCGACCGGCTCGTCGTCCTCGTCGAGGACGGTGACCCGGAAGCTGGCGATCCGCGGGTGCGTGTCGGGTGCATCCGCCGGGGGCAACGTGAGGTCGTCGGGGACCAGGCCCGCCGCCTGCGCCGCGGCGAGCAGCGCCGGCTTGGGCCCGATCGGGATGACCTGCACGCCAAAGACGCAGTCCGACGGTGGATCCCACGCGCCGGAGAGCAGGGCGTCGGCGCAGGCCTCGGACGTCGTGCCGTCGGGGTCGCCGGCGATGACCGTCAGCTCGACGTCCGCCCCCGCGAGGATCCCGGTCGACCACGGCACCGTGAAGCTCGGGTTCCCCGTGCGCTCGAGCAGGCACGGGGAGGGGACCTGCCGCGGCGACGCCGGCGGCGCGTCGGGATCATCGACCACGCACGCGGGGAGGTCGGCGAGCGCGAGGTCCCCGAAGTGCTGCGAGAGGCACGTGAACGGCGGCGCGCCGAGGGTCAGCTCGCACGCGACCCAGATCGCGTCGACGTCGTCGTTCGGGAGGACCCCGCTCGGCCCGACCCACAGCGGGTCGATCTGCAGGGTCTCGAGGGGCAGGGCCTCGGCCCGATCGGGGGCGCCCGCGGCGGGGGCCTCGAGGGGGTCGACGACGAAGGGGCGCGCCCCGAGGATCCGCCGCTCGATCACGAGCTGCGAGTCCGGGAGATCGGCGCACCCGACGACGCCCATCGCCAGGGGGAAGATCCACACCACCGCCCGCGCCACCGAGCCCATGGTCACCACTCCAGCTTCAGCCCGATCGACGGGATGATCGGCAGCGAATTGATCGAGGTCGACTTCTGGAAGTTCCATGAGTAGATCCGCATCTCGGGGTTCTTTGCGTTGTAGACGTTCTGGATGTCGAGATAGGTATGGAGTCGCACGCGGCGCATGGTCCAGGTCTTGTCGATTCGGAGGTCGAGCTGATGGAATGTGCGCATGCGATCGCCGTTGTACGGGCCCGGCAATGCGAGACCGACCCCGTCGTAGAGCTGGGTGACGCCGTGGGCGACCGGCGTGGTGGGGTTGCCCGACGCCAACCGGAATCGGGCGCCGATCTGCCAATTGCGCGGCAGCTTGTAGCTGGCGATCAATGTCAGGATGTGGGTCTGGTCGTAGTCGAACAGCGCCCACGACTGGCCCGGGCGACCCTGGACCTCGCTGCGGCTGATCGTATACGACACCCAGCCGAACAGCTTGCCGCCGAGGGCCTTGCGGACCATGAACTCGCCGCCGTAGATCCGACCGACACCGGCGTTGTCGTAGCGTTCGGGCACGCGCTGGCCCCCGCGCTCGATCTCGTCGGGAGAGGTCGAGACCAGGGACCACAGGTGTTTGTAGAACCCGGTGCCGCTGATGCTCCAGTCGCCGCGGAACTTCTGCTCGACACCGATCGACGTGTGCACGGCGTGTTCGGGCTTCAGATCGGGGTTGCCGAACACAGCGTCGTTCTGCACCAGCTGCGGCCCCTGCGAGAAGATGCCCGCGCCCGCGGTGATCCGGGTGGTCTTGGTCGCGTCCGCCTCGAATCGCAGGCGCGGCTCGAAGGCCACGCGATTGGTGGGCGCCGAATAGTAGGTCAATCGAACGCTTGGGGTGAGCGTCACGCGATCGTGCAGGCCGATGCGGAAGCTGCCGTACAACGCCGGGCGTCCGCGGTAGTCGTCGACCTTGCGGATCAGCTGATCGTTCACGCCGCCGGCGACCGCATTGCCGCCGCCACGCCCGCCCGTGGTGTCGCCCGGCGGCGGCGGCGAGGCGACGTCGGCGGAGATCCAGTCGTTCACGAGCTCCGTCCCCACCCGGAACTCCGAGCGCTTCCCGACGGTCCGGGCGACCTCGCCACGCACGCTCAGGCGATCGGTGACGATGTCGAAGTCGAAGATCTCGACGACGCGCTGCTGGAACGAGTCGCGGCGGTACGACGGGCTGATCATCGCGCTCCACCGGCCCCACTTGCGCTCGTAGGCCAGGTCGGCGCGGTGGAACCATTGCCGCGTCTCGAACTGGCTGCGCAGATCGTCGCCGTCCTCGTTCTGCTCGGCGAACAGCAGCACCGTGCGGTCGTCGCTGCCGAACACCCGAGCGGTCAGCGTGCCGCCCCACAGCGGATAGTCGAGCTGGGCCTGGTAGTCCCAGTAGCGCGGTGCGGCGGTGAAGCGCAGACCGCCGTCCTTGGGCAGGATGGCCGGGAGGATCGCGTCGATGTAGCTCCGCCGCGCGCTGAGGGCGAACGAGCCCTTGCCCACGGGACCCTCGACGAGGGCGCCCGCGTCGAAGACGTCGACGTCGACGGCGCCGTGGTGACCGTCGCGGCGGCCGCGGCGGGTCGTCACCGCCACCGCGCCGCCGGTGGCGTCGCCGTAGCGGCCGTCGAAGTTGCCGGGCAGGTAGTCGATGCGCGCGACCAGATCGCTGTTGAACACGGAGGTGAGGCCGCCGAAGTGGAAGAGCGCCGGGATCTCGTGGCCGCCGAGGTAGACGACGGAATCCCCCGGGGCCGCGCCGCGGATGATCAGGTCGCCGCCGCCGAACGGCGCGCGGGCCATGCCGGGGAGGTTCTGCACCGAGCGCAGCGCGTCGCCGTTGGTGCCCGGGATGCGCTGGATCTCCTCGCGCTCGACCGCGTGGCGGGTGATCTCCGGCATCGTCTCGGCCTCGGTGAGCACCTCGGTGCGATAGGGGTTGGTGTTCATCCGCACCTGGAACCACGTCACCTCGGTGACCTCGCCGCCGCGGACGTCGAGCACGTAGTCGAGGCGCTCGAAGCCGGGCGTCAGGATCGCGACGCGGGTGCGGCCGTCGGGCACGCCGGTCAGCGTGAAGCGACCGGCGTCGTCGGTCGTGCTCTGCACCGTCCACGCCGGGGCCTCGCTCGGCGGGCGACGCTTGCGATAGGGGACCTTGCCGAGCGGGAGGTCGCCCGCCGGCATCGCGGTCACGATGGCGGCGCCGAGCGGAGTGCGTTGGCCGGCCTCGCGGACGGTGCCGCGGATCCGCACCGGGCCCGGGGCGACGGCAGGCTCCGGCACGGCGTCGGCCGGCGCGGCGGGCGTGACCTCGGGCGGCGGCGCGACCGCGGGCCGCGGCGGAGGCGTCACCTCGATCGCCATCTGCAGGCTCACCTCGACGGCGTTGCCGCCGTACGTCGCGGGGCGATAGCGCAGCTCCGCCACTGCCGCGAGCGCGGCCGCGTCGAGCTCGGGGTGCAAGGATTGGACGATCGACGCCTCTTTGGTCGACCCATCGGTGGCGACCACGAATGCGACGATGATCGTCCCCGCCGGGGCCTGCTCGCTCGCCGCGAGATCGGGCGGATATACCAGCGTCCGCGGCACCTCGAGCACCGGCGCGATCAGCCCCTCGGGCGCCGCTGCGGGGCTCGCCGCTGGCTCCTCGGCGAGGTGCGCCGCGCCGGCGGATCCGGGGAATGTCAACACGACACCGAGGGCGAGGCCCGCCCAATGTGCATTAGTTCTCGAGGCGGAACGCGTATTCATAGTCGAGCTCGAAGTCGACGGGCGCGCCGGCGCCGTCGGTGGCTGGTTCGAATCGGGCGGCGCGCAGGGCCGCGGCCGCGATCTCGTCGCACCCGTGACCGATGCCGCTTCGGACGGTCGCGCGACGCACGGTGCCGTCGCGGCGGACCTGCACGGCGAGCACCACCGTGCCCTCCACGCCCTGCGCCGTGGCGGGGCAGGGCTTCTTCGGGATGCTCCGGGTCTGGGGGAGGCGCGCCACCGCGGCGGCGCCGAGCGGCGCCCACGTGGGGCCCTTGGCCGCGCCTCGAGGCGCGTCGGTCCCGGGCGACGGCCGATCGCCCGAGCCCGCGGTGGCCGGCCCCGACCTCGCGGTGCCGGTCCCGCCCGGCACGCCGCCTGGCGTCCCCGCGGCGACGGTCACGCCCGAGGAGGCGCCTGCGTTCAGCTGCCCGAGCTCGAAGCGCAGCGGCGCCGCGGCGGGTGCCGAGCTGGCGGGCGCGGGCTCGGCCTTCGCGGGGCGCGGCGGCGCCTTCGTCTTCGAGGGGCGTGCCGGCTTCGGCGCGGGCTCCGTCGGTGCGGGTGTGGGCGCGGCGTCGATCGGAGGCGCTGGCGGATCGACGCGCGGGGGCGTCGGCTCCGGGGCGCGCACGCTCACCTCGGTCATCCGCGGCGGCGGCTCGCGCCTCGGGGGCCGCGTGGCCGTCGGGATCCACCACGGCAGCACCACGTGCAGCGCGAGCGCCAGGAGGAGCGCGATCGGGGCCACCCGCGAGCGGCCGACGAACCCGAAGAGCAAGCCTCCGGCCAGCGCGGCGCCGACCAGCGCCGCGATCCATTCCAGTCCCGCCATGGTCGTGTCTCCTGTCGCGCGTCAGCCCTGCGGGGCCTGCGGTGACTCGGTGGCGATGGCGTAGCGTTGGACGCCCGCGGCGCGGAGCAGGTCCAGCAGACGGACCAGCGCGCGGACGCTCGCGTCCTCGTCGCAGGCGATGATCCCCGACAGCTCCGGGTTGCGCGCCCGCTTGGCCTCGATCGCCGCCCGGATCGCCGCGTCGTCGGCGACCGCCGCTCCGTCGACGGCGACGGTCCCATCGGGCCGACACGTCAGCAGGATCTCGCGGTCGATCGCCGCCTCGATCGGCGCACCGGTGGCCGCGTCGGGTCGATTCACGTCGAGGCCGTCGAGCTGCGACAGCGTGCTCGTCGTCACCATGAAGATGACGAGGAGCACGAGCATGATGTCGACCATCGGCGTGATGTTGATCGCGGTCAGTCCGCCGTCGCCGTCCGATGCCGCGGCCATCAGATCGCCTCCCGTCCGGCGAACGCCAGCGCCCGCGTCGCGGTCTGCTGGGCCACGCTGAGCAGGCCCGCGACGCGGCGCACGAAGGCGTTGTAGGCGGCCGTCGCCGGGATCGCGACCATGAGGCCGACACCCGTTGCGACCAGCGCCTCGCTGATGCCGGTCATGATCGACGCGGCGTCCTGCGCCGAGCCGACGCCCTGCTCGCCCAGCAGGTGGAACACCCGCAGGATCTCGAGCACGGTGCCGAGCAGGCCGACGAACGGCGCGTTCGCGGCGATGGTGCCGAGCAGGCCGAGGTTGCGCTCGAGGCGGACCTTCTCGACCGCGCGCGTCGACTCGACGCACAGGCCGAGGGCCTCGCCGCCGCCGCCGCCGCCGCCGCCGTCGCGCAGCAGCCGCTCGAACATCCGCGCCCCGGGCGTGTCGAGCTTGGTCGCGAGGGCCGACAGCATCTTGCCCTGGGCCAGCGACAGGGAGCGCTCGCGCAGCGCCACCGAGCGGTAGTGCAGCGCGCGCTCGATCATGATCGCGACGCTCATCACGCTCATGCCGACCAGCAGCCACAGCACCCACGCGGCGCCGCCGAGCGCGAGATCCAAGAATCGTTCGTTCAGGTCCAAGGTCGTCCTCCCGGGGGTCAGCCCGTGCGGGAGGTCGAACACCGCAGCGCCGCCGGAGTGCTACCGCGGCGCGTCCCGAAGTGCGGGCGCGGGTCAGTCGTCGTCGTCGCCGCCGTGCCCGCCGTGGCCGTGGTGACCGCGCTCCACGTGCAGCTCGTAGGTCGCGGAGACCTCGAAGTCGACCTCGCCGCCGTCGCAGGTCGCACCGCCGAACTCGAGGGTGTAGTCGCCGGGCGGCAGCGGACGCAGCAGCGCCCAGTGTCCGCCGACCACCGAGTGGCGGATCTGTGCGGCCCCGCCGGTGTAGTTGTCGTCGCCGAGCTCGACCTCGAACGGCGTGGCCTGCTCGGTGTACAGCTCGGCGTCCATGGCCGCGAGATCCGGCAGGAGATCCTCGCCGTCGATCCGGAGCGTCAGCTGGCACGTGGCCTCGCGCTGACCGCCGAGGTACAGCGGGATGAAGTCGAGGAAGCCCTGCAGCTTCTCCGGGGTGTCGATCTGGTCGGGTCGCGCGCCGGCCCAGCGGTTGAGGAGGGGGAAGAACAGCCGCTTGCCGCGGGGCACCGTGCAGCTGCGCGTCACCGGCCCGCCGGTCGTGCCCGCGAGGAACCACGTGTCGCCCGACTGGCCGACCGCGCACGCGCTGCCGTCGTCGTCGAGCACCGGGCCGGTCGACCACGGCTGCTCGAGCGCCCAGTGCATCCACCCCTGCGCCTGCGCGCGGTAGAGGTCCTGCGTCTCTGCGTCGTCCTGGTGGATCAGCGGATCCCAGTCACAGCCCCCGAGCACCGCCGCCAACGCCACCATCGAGATCAGTTTTGTCGTCTGCATCTGCGCCTCCGTCCGTTCGTGGACGCGCGTACAGATACCCATCGAGGCGGGACGATCACGGCCGAGGGACGAAACGGGCGGATCGGGGATCACTGCTCGAGGCAGACGACCGAGTAGCCGAGCTGCGCGCACTCCTGGTCGCCGCCGCCCAGCGCCCACGCCTGCCAGAAGATGTGGATGGTCGAGAACATCCCGGCGTTGCCGGTGTTCGCGGTCCAGCCCGTGCAGCTCGACAGGTCGTCGCCGGGGTCCTGTGCGCCGTACGATCCGGCCCAGCCGATGGCCAGGGTCGTCGCGTTGCCCAGCGCGTCGAACACGAAGGGCGTCGCGAGGGTGTCGCCGAAGGGGTCGCCGTCGGGGAACACCGGGACGCCGTCGGCGCGGACCCACGGCGCGCCGCCGAGGTCGAAGCGATCCGCGGGCGCCTCGCCGGGCACGGCCATGAGCGCGAGGAAGCTGCCGTCGTCCCCGGCGGCGGCGGCCTCGGCCTGGCACAGGGCGTCGGCGGCGGCGCGGCCCTCGGTCGGCGCGACGTAGCCGGCGCTGACGAAGGCGAGTCGACCCGGCACGGGCTCGACCACCAGCTCGTGCTGCTGGTCGACGCCGAGGCACACCAGGCGCGCCGAGCCGGTGCAGGGCTGCGAGCCGTAGGCCGTCCACCACCCGGGGCCTGCGCCCAGATCGCCGATCCACGCGAAGCCGGTCGCCTCGTCGGTCGTCCACCCGCCGCAGACGCCGAACCCGTCCAGGGAGTTCGCGGTGCCGTCGTCCACCGTGCCCGTCCAGATGAAGTTCGGCGCCGCGAAGGTCCCGTTCTCGTCGAGGACCGGTGGGTGGAAGAACCGGCCCTCGATGATCTGCGGCAGATCGATCGCCAGCGGCGCGCCGTCGGGGCGGACCCAGCCACGCGCGTCGCCGATGCGATCGCGGGCATCCTCGCCGGGCAGCGACAGCCACGCGCGATACGTGCCCGAGTGGCCGGCCGCATCCGCGTGCCCCTGGCAGATCGCGTCGGCCCCCGCGAGGCCACCGAGGGCGCCGGCCGTGTAGGCGCTCGAGGTGACGAACGCGAGGTTGGCGTGGCTCGCGGGCGTCGTGTCGGCGGTCGTCGATCCGCCGTCGCTCGAGTCGCCGGGCGCCGTCGAGGACTCGCTCGGGTCGATCGTCTCCGACGAGCTCGTCGGCGCGTCCGTGGAGGTGCCGCCGGGACCGATGCACGTGCCGGCGACGCACGACAGCCCCACATCGCAGGCGCCGCCCTGCGTGCACGCGCAGTCGACCCCGCCCACGGCGCACAGCTCGGCGTTGGGATCGATCGCGACGCAGCCGATCGAGTCCGCGAGCAGCAACGCCGGTCCGAGCGCAGCGACCACGCGCGATGCGAGGCGGACGATCACGACGCCCCACGCTAGCACGCAGGCCCTGGAGTCACGGTGGGGGCCCGGTTTCACCGCGATGACATCGGGCGCGCGTGCGCCGATTCGCCCCTGGCCGCCGGCTATGATCGATGGACGTTGGCCGAGCGCACCGAGCAATGGAGTCCGACCGCACGCGCGGCGGTCACCGTCGAGATCGACGGCGACGCGGCGGTCGACCCCGTCGTCGCGCCCGCGTCCGCAGCCCCCGCGCCCGCCGTCGCGGCCCAGCGGATCGGGCGCTACCACGTGCTCAAGGCCATCGGCGAGGGCGGCATGGGCGTCGTGTACTCGGCCTTCGACGAGGAGCTGGATCGCCGCATCGCGATCAAGGTCCTCGGGGCCGACATCGCCGTCGAGTTCCGCGGCCGCGCGCGCCTGATGCGGGAGGCGCAGGCGATGGCCAAGCTCTCGCACCCGAACGTGGTGCACGTCTACGAGGTCGGCCAGGTCGACGGTCGCGTGTTCGTCGCGATGGAGTACGTCCGCGGCGTGACGCTGCGCGACTGGCTCGACCAGGGCGCCCATGGTTTGCACGAGCGCGTCGCGATGGTCGCCCAGGCCGGAGAGGGGCTGGTCGCGGCGCACGAGCACGCGATCGTGCACCGGGACTTCAAGCCCGAGAACGTGATGGTCGCCTCCGACGGTCGCGCGCGCGTCCTCGACTTCGGCCTGGCGCGCGGCACCGACGAGCGCGACGACGTCTCGGGCGAGCGGGTCGGCGAGCAGACGCTGCAGTCGGCGCTGCCCGAGCGGCAGGGCTCGGTGCTGTCGGTGCAGCTCACCAAGCACGGCAGCATCATGGGCACGCCGGCGTACATGTCGCCCGAGCAGCACTTTGGTCTGGCCACCGACGCGGCCAGCGATCAGTTCAACTTCTGCGTGGTGCTGTACGAGGCGATGTACGGCGTGCGGCCGTTCACCGCCGACAACCGCATGGCGCTGGCGTTCGCGACCCGGCAAGGCAACATCGAGGCGGCGCCACCGGGTGCGGGCGTGCCCGCGGCGCTGCGCGAGATCGTGGTGCGCGGCCTGTCGCCGGACCCCGCGGCGCGGTGGCCCTCGCTGCGGGCGCTGCTCGACGCGCTGCGGGACGCGACCACGCCGAGGCCGGCACGATCACGTGGGACGTGGGCCGCGATCGCGGCGCTGGGCGCCGCGGTGGTGGCGTTGGCCGCGGTGCTGCTGTGGCCGCGGCCGGAGCCGGCGCGCGCGTCCGAGGTCGAGGCGCTGGCCGCCAGCGCGCGGCTCTGGGCCTCGCGGGCCCACTGGGTCTATCCCGACGCCGCCGCCCCCGAGCAGACGGCCCTGCGCGCCGTCGCGGCCCTGCGCGCGCTCGAGGGCGAACTCGACGCCTCGGGTGAGGCGCAGGCCGTCGAGCTCGGCCTCGAGTTCGGTGGGACGCTGGCGCGCCTGGGCGATCAGTACTGGGACGCGGAGGGCGGTCGCGTGTTCGCCCGCGACTTCTACGCCCAGGCGCTGCTCTTCGACCCGGACCTCGTGCACGCGCGGACGCGCAGCGGGTTCCTGCCCGGAGAGCTCGCCGACCTGCGCGCGCGCGCCGAGCAGGGCGAGTTCTCGCAGGCGGAGCTCGCCGCCGCGGACGAGCTCGTCGAGCTCGCCGCGCCCGTGCTCGCGGCGGAGGCGAGCGCACCGCCGCCCGAGCAGATCGCCCAGGTGGTTTCCCGCGTGCGCAAGCGGGCCGAGACGCGACGCGGCGGCTCGCACGTCGCCAGCGCGGCCCGGACCGCCGCGCCGAGTCCCCCGACGTCGACGCCCGCGCCGACGCCGGCGTTGGCGATCGAGTCCGTCGCGATCGAGCCGGTCGCGGTCGAGCCCGTCGCCGTGCCCGCCGACCCCGCGCCGCTCGAGGTCGACGCCGTCGAGGCGCCGCGGGATCCGGCCGCGGCCCGCGAACAGGCCAAGGCGCTCGTCGCCGAGGCGCGGCGGCAGAAGGGGCAGGGCAAGCGCGACGCGGCGCTCAAGAAGATGTTCGAGGCGACGCGCGTCGACAAGCGCTTCGCGCCCGCCTGGGACGGCCTGCGCGACCTCCACTTCCAGCAGGGCGCCTACCACGAGGCGGTGCAGTACGGCGAGAAGGCCGTGAAGCTCGCGCCGAGCAACGGTCAGTATCACCTGCGCCTCGGCGAGGCCCACTGGAAGCTCGCCGACTACGCCGCGGCCGAGCGGGCGTGGACCACCGCCGCGGGCCTCGGCGTGGCCCAGGCGCGCGAGCGTCTCGAGGCGCTGAAGCGTCGCTAGTCCCGTCGCCGATCCGTGCGCGCGTACCGAAGGAAGAACTCCACCATGCTGCACCTCTCGCTCGCGCTCTCGCTGGTCGCCGTCGCCGATGGAGCCGCGCCCGACGAGGCGCCGGTGGTCGTGGTCGTGCTGCCGCCGGACGCCGCGGATCTGCCGGTCGATCGGCGCGCGCTGGTGCTCGACACCGTCCTGGCGCGGTTGCCCGACGAGCGCGTGCGGGTCGTCCCGCGATCGAGCGTGGCCGCGGCGATGGCGGGCCGCGCCCCCGGCTGCGCCGCGAGCACGACCTGTCGCGGCGAGGTCGCGGAGGCCAGCGGCGCGCGGTTCGTCGTCCACGCCTCCGTGACCGAGCCCAAGTCGTCGGACTACGCGGTGCGCGTCCAGCTGTTCGAGGTTGGCACCGACGAGGCGATCGCGAGCTTCGACGACGCGTGCACGATCTGCAGCGAGGCGGACCTCGAGCGGATCGTCCGCGAGCGCACCCTCGATGTCCGCGAGGCGCTGCTGCGCCACCTCGCACCGGCCGAGGTGATCGAGCCGCCCGTCGAGCTGCCGCCGCCCGAGGTCCCGGCGCCCTCGTCGGCACGCACCGAGGTGCTCCGCGCCTCGCCGCTTGGCGCCGCGGGATGGGGCCTCGTCGGGGCCGGCATCGCGGGCACGATCGGCGGCGTCGTACTGCTCGCGCTGCAGGGCAGCGGCGCGGGTTGTCCCGAGGATCCCCGCGGGGGACCGTGCATCCCGCTCGTCTATCGCACCGCCGTGCCCGGCGCGGTCGCGACGGGCGTCGGCGTCGCGCTCCTCGGTGGCGGCGTCGGCCTGGTCATCGCCGGCAGACGCCGCGACCGGGCGCGGGCCTCCGCGCGCGTGGCCCCGGGTGCGGCCGGAGTGGCGATCACGGGCCGGTTCTAGCGGGGGGCGAAAGAACGCGAAGCGTTCTTCCGGACATCCTGCTCCTTGCCCTTGCCCTTGCCCTTGCCCTTGCCCTTGCCCTTGCCCTTGCCCTTGCCCTTGCCCGTACCCGATGTCACCGGCCCGTGCCCGGCGCGTCCGGGGGCGCGGCGTCCCCGACCGCCGCTGCGATCGGTCGCACATCTTGAACGAGGTGGAGGATGAACTGACCCGGCTCCTCGAGGTGCATCATGTGCGCGGCGTGCTCGAACCACACGATCTGCTTGAGGGGCGCGTCGAGGCGCTCGAACCACGCGAGTGACACTTCGGATGGCACGGCGTAGTCGTGCCGGCCAGAGAAGAGGAACACTGGGAGATCGAGCCGCGTAGTGCCTCGGTAGTCGACACGGCCGAGCTGCGGCAGCAGTCGCGCGACGACGCCGACGATCCGGTCGTCCGCCGCGAGATCGGCGTCGGAGTACTCCGGCGACAGGCGTCGGAGGTTCTCTTCGTGGGCAAGATCGGCCCGGCCCCATGTCATCCCGCCGTAGGCTGCGACCCACTTCCTCTGGATGATGACGCTAGGCAATGGCAGCAGCATGTCGTCGGAGGGGTAGGGCGCGATCGCCTCGAGTTCCCGGATGGCGGTCTCGTCGTTTCTGCGACGCGCCTCGCGGAGAGCGAACCTGTAGCCCACGGCCTCGTTGTCGCGTGTGTAGATGAACTGGCCCATGCCCACATAGGCGTGGAGCCAGTTGGGGTGTCGCTTGGCGAGTTCTAGGCCGATGAGGGTCCCCCACGAATGTCCGAGTACGAAGATCTTGTCCTTGCCGTACTGCGCACGGAGGTGGGCGACCATCTCCTCGCCGTCCGCGATCATGCGCTCGAGTGTGATGGTGGGGAGGGCGGCGGACTCAGGCGTCGACGCCGCGGTCTTGCCACACCCGCGCTGGTCCCATTGCACGACCGTGAAGAAATCCTCGACCGGCCGCTGCCAGTACCAGCTCACTGGCATCTCGGTCGTTCCCGGCCCACCGTGGATGAAGAGCAGGATCGGGTTGCGGCGGTCCCGTCCGCGGACGGATATCCACTGTGGGATGCCGCCGATCTCGACTGCCTCGAGGTCCTCGATTCCCCTGGGCGTAGGGATCGCCTGCGCGTCGCGAAGGATGCGCTGGGCGGCCTCACGCGTCATCTCCGGACCGTCGAGCTGCGGTGGGGCGCTCACTTCCGCATCGACGTGCGACCGCGAGCATGCGGAGGCCAGCGCGGTTACACAGAACAGGATCTGCATCGATGGTCTGTCGGCGTTCATGGCGGTCTTCACCTCCTCGGTCGCTCCCGTCGCGGCGGCATCGGCCAGAGGCTGCCGCTCACTGCGTCGGGGCGTCGGTGAGTGGCACGGATGCCGTGTCGAGCGGCAGCCCATGGGGGCTGTCCTCCCACGGGGCCACGATCGCGTTGCCGGCCGAGGAGTCCGGGGACACCGCGGGGAACACCGAGCTGTGGTTCGCGGCGCGGCCGACCTCGCCCGAGCGCAGCAGCGCGAGGCGATACACGATCGGCATGATCATCTCGTTCAGCGCGACGACGCCGAGCACGAGCGTGCCGGCGGCCTGCCCGACCGCCGGGAACGTCTTCACCATCAACAGGCCCAGCGCGAGGGCGAGGCCGGCCTGGGGGAGCAGACCGAAGCCGACGAGGCGGCGCACGACCGGCTCGGCGCCGGCGATGGTCGCGGCGAGCCGCGCGGTGCCGAGGTACGAGACCGCCCGGACGCCGGCGAAGAGCAGGGCCGGGATGCCCACCGCGGCGAGCACGTCGAGGTGGATCGACGCGCCAGCGGCGGCGAAGAACACCAGGTACACCGGCAGCGACGAGCCCTCGATCGCCTCGTGCAGCGCGTCGCCGAAGTGGGTCGCGTTGCGCACGAGGATGCCCGCCGACAGGGCGACGAGCAGCGGATCGAGACCGATGCGCGCGCCGACCTCCGCGACCACGAACGACAGCGCGACGACGAAGAGCGCGGTGCTCTGGCCGACGAAGCGCAGGAACACGTAGAGCAGCCCGGCGACGAACGAGCCCACGACCAGGGATCCGCCGATGTGCCACACCAGGTGGACCAGCGCGCCCTGGTCGGACTCGCTGCCGAGGAACGGCGCCGCGGCGGCACCGACCGCGCCGAAGAGGATGATGACCAGGAGGTCGCCCATGACGACGACGCCGAGCACCGTGCGGCACAGCGGTCCGTCGGCGTTCATCTCGGTGCGCAGGGCGACGACGACCGCGGGCGAGTTGGCCGACATGACCACGCCGAGGACCGCCGACATGGCGATCACGCCCATCGGGCTCAGGTCGGCCATGAACGGCAGCTGCCCGCGGAGCAACCACACCGCCAGCGTCAGCACGACGACCGTCCCCACGCCCGCGATGCCGGTGAGCCACGCCACCGTGCGCATCAGCGGACGCATGGTCTTGACCTCGAGCTCGGTGCCGGCGGTCAACGCGATGAGCGACACCGCGACGCCCGTGAAGATCTTGAGGTCACCCGCCGACCCGGCGGGGATGAGCGCGAGCAGGGAGTCGCCCGCGAGCAGTCCGGCGATGAGGTAGCCGGTGAGCTTGGGCATGCCGAGCTGCTTGGCGATCCAGCCGGTGAGGTAGGCGACGATCAGCAGGAAGCCTACGGTGAGCGCGGTGCTCGAGCCGATGGTGTCGCCCGCGACCTCGAAGCTCCGCGCCGCGGTCATGAGACCGACGACCGCCAGTAGGACCAGGATCCTCACCGCGGCACCCCGTCACCGGTGGGCGCCGCGGGGAGCTCCTCGCGGCGCCAGACCAGGGCCAAGGCGAGCTCGCAGAGGATCGCACCGCCGATGGTCGCGGTCAGAATCGTCGACAGCTCGCCGTCGGGGTACAGCAGCGCCGCGTTGACCGCGACCGCGATGGGCAGCGCGCCCATGGGCGCGAACACCAGGGATCGGCGAGCGTCGGCGGGCAGGTGTCCGTCGATGTTGCGCCACACGATGCGCCCTCCGACCCAGCGGCCGACGAAGCGCGCCGCCAGCAGCACGAGCATCGCCGTCCACCCGAGGAGGTTCGGCCGCCACATCGCCCCGGCGACGATGAGGAACACGAGGTAGATCGGCATCTCGAGCCGGGCGAGGTTGTCGGTCAGGCGCGACTTGTAGTCGCCGGGGAAGTTCGCGAGGAGCATGCCGACGACGAAGCACACCACCAGCGGCGACAGGTGGAGCGTGCTCGCGGTGCCGGCCGCGAACGCGACCGATCCCAGGAGCAGCGCGACCGACTCGGTGCGGGTCGCGGGCAACCGGACGATCGCGTAGACCACCACGCCGACCACGAGCGCGAGGCCGAAGGTGACGAACAGCCACGCGGTGCTGGGCAGCTGCCAGGTCACCGCGATCCCGGTCGGCCGGAAGTACGCGTTGAGGAAGGCCAGGCCGACCAGCGCGGCGAGCTCGTCGAGGGTGGCGAGCTGCACGAGGGTGCGCCGCGCCTCGGAGCTGGCCCGTCGCGCGCCGTAGCGCAGGGTCTCGGTGTCCGCCGCGATCGCCCCGGCCGCGCCGAGGACCAGCGCATCGCGGACGATGAGCGGATCGAGCCACGCCTCTCCGGCGAGGATCCGCCCGCCGATCAGCACCGCGCCGCAGCCGGCGACGATCATGCCCAATGGCAGTCCGGTGCTGATGCCGATGATCGACACCGTGCCGCGGGGCAGCGCGCTCAGCTTGCCCAGCTCGATCCGCATGCCGATGACCAGGCCGATCCAGCCCAGCGCGAGGTGCAGGATCGGGCGCATGTGGCCCAGCACGTCGTCGGTGAGGATGTCGTTGCGGTGGGCGAGCAGGCCCAGGCCGAGGAACGGGAAGCCGGCCGCGACCACGCGCGAGACCCCGATCTTTCGCTCGAGCCGGAGTACCAGCGGATGCCCGCCGAGGTAGGCGAGCGCGAGCAGGCCGACCAGGCCGATGAAGACCTTCACCGCGAACCACGGCCGGTCTTCGCTCGCGACGGGCTTCGCCTCGGGGACGGGCGCGAGGATCGGCGGCGCGGTGGCGTCCGGCTCGGTCAGCTCGGGCGAGGGCGGCTCGGCGCTCGACAGCGGCTCCGTCGTCGCCGAGGGGCCGGCGTCGGTGGGGCTCGCGTCGGTGGGGCTCGCGTCGGTCGCCGCCGACTCGCTGGTGCTCGCGTCGGTGGGGCTCGCGTCGGTGGCCGCCGCGTCGATCGGGCCCGCGCCCTGGGGTGACGGGGTGGTATCCGCGAGCCCCGAAGGCGGCGCGTCGGGTGCGGGCGGGGCTGGTGGGGGGACCTCGTCCGGTGCGGCCCCGACGGCGGCGCCCGGCGGCGGCGCTGGGGGGACCGCCTGCGACGGCGGTCGCGACGGCGACGTCGGTGCCGACGTCGGTACCGACGACTGCGACGGCGCCTCGACCCCCACCGGCGTGGGCGCGGGGGCGAGCAGCGCGAGCGCGAGGGCGAATGGAGCGGCGAGCGACAAGGCGGTCGATCCGCCCGAGTATCGCCGCATTCCCTGCGGCAGGCGACCGCGATTCGCCCCGATCCGGCGATCCGCGGGTCAGGGTTCCCACAACGCGTCGCGCAGGCCCGACGCGCGCTCGATGCGCTTGCCGATCGCGTCGGCGACCACCTTCGCGGCGCCGAACAACGTCACGTGCGCCCGCGCCCGCGTGATCGCGGTGTACAGCAACTCCCGCGTGAGCAGCGACGAGATCTGGCGCGGCACGAGCAGCCCCACGCGATCGAATTCCGACCCCTGACTCTTGTGCACCGTCATCGCGAACACGGTCTCGACCGCGGGCAATCGCGACGGCGCGAACCCCCGCAGCGCGCCGTCGGCCCCGGCGAAGTAGGCGCGCAGGCGGCCCTCGCCGTCGCGGCCGACGACGCCCACGTCGCCGTTGAACAGCCCGAGCTGGTAGTCGTTGCTCGTGACGAGGATGGGGCGGCCGTCGTACCACGCAGTGCCCGGCTGGATCCGGCCGTCGTGCGCGAGCGTCTGCTCGACGATCTGGTTGAGCCGCTCGACGCCGAAGGGCCCGCGGCGGTGCGGCGACAGCAGGCGGAACTGCAGCAGCCGCGCCAGGCGCAGCAGCGGATCGTCGGTCTCGAGGTAGCCGCGGTAGCCCTCGAGGATCGAGGTCCGCAGCACCTGCGGCAGCGCGTCGGCCTCGGTCATCGGCACCATCGTGAGCTCGCCGCGACGCGCCCCGATGGCGCCCTGCAGCCGCGACATCGCCTCGTCGCTGCGGCCGTGCTTGATCGCGTCGGCGAGCCGCCCGATCCCGCTGTCGGGCCCGAAGCGGTGGTTCTGCACGAGGTCGACGAGGCAGTCGCGGACCGGAGGGCCGGCGTCGCCGGAGCTCGGGGCACCGCCGCCCGTGACGGCGCCCAGCTGCGCGGCGAAGCTCGCCGAGCGACCGACGTGCTCGCGGGTGCCCGCGTCGCAGATGTCGCCGAGGATCGCCCCGGCCTCGACGCTGGCGAGCTGGTGCTTGTCGCCGACGAGCACCAGACGCGCGTGCTGGGGCACCGCGTCGACGAGCTTGGCCATCAGCGCCAGGTCGACCATCGAGGCCTCGTCGACCACGACCACGTCGACCGACAGCGGGAGCTCGGCGTCGTGGAGGAACCGCGTCGTCGATCCGCCGCGGAAGCCGAGGAGCCGGTGGATCGTCGATGCCGCGCGGGGGATCGCCCGCTTGACTGCATCGTCGCAGTCCAGCGCGTCGACCTGCTTGCCGATGCTCTCGACCAGGCGCGCGGCGGCCTTGCCGGTCGGCGCGGCCAGGGCGACGCGCAGCGGCGGCAGACCGCGCGCGAGCTGCAGCGATTGCAGCAGCGCGAGCATCCGGACCACGGTCGTCGTCTTGCCGGTGCCGGGTCCGCCGCTCAACACGGTGAGCCCGCGCATCGCCGCGACCGCGGCGGCCTCGCGCTGGCGATCGTCGAGCTGCAGGCCGCCCTCGGCGGCGAACAGCCGATCGAGCGTCGTGCGGGCGACGGCGGTGTCGATGGGGTGTGTGGTCCCGGCGCGGCTCGCCAGCGCCGCGGCGAGCATCCGCTCGTAGCGGTGGTAGCGGTACAGGTACAGCCGCGCGTCGCCGTCGAACACCAGCGGCGTCGGTCGGTCGCCGTCGCCGACCAGCGTGCTCGCGCCCGACAGCGCCATCACCCAGCCGAACATCGACGGGATCGCGAGGTCGCGCAGCTCGTGCCCCTCGGCGTCGGTGATCGTGCGCTCGACGATGCGGCGCAGATCGGCGCAGACGTGGCCGAAGGCGATCGCCCGCGAGGCCCAGGCCGCGCCGAGCAGCACGTCGGCGTGCGTGCCCGGGGCGAGCTGGCCGAGCATCCGCGCGAAGTGGACGTCGAGCGGCGCGAGCACGCCGGCCTCGGCCAGGCGCGCGAGCGTGCTGGGTGTCGTCGCGGGCGGTGGCGACGCGGCGCTCATGGGCTCCCCTTCCGGCCACCGTCGGCGGAGGCGCCGTGCTCGAGCAGCCGCGAAAGCGCCTCGATGCGCCCGCGTGGCGGCCGCTCGCGCCAGACGCCGACGTCGCCGTTGCCCGGGGCCATCCCGCGCAGGAACAGGTACAGCGCCCCGCCGAAGTCCCGATCGTAGTCGAAGCCGGGCAGCCGCATCGCCAGCATCCGCACCAGCGCGACGGTGTACAGGTGGTACTGCAGCACGTAGTGATCCTCGGCCATCGCCCGCGCCAGGTTGGCGTGGCCGTAGTCCGCCGGCGTCGCGCCGAGGTGGTTGGTCTTGTAGTCGACGACCCACCACTTGCCCTCGTGGACGAAGACCATGTCGACGAAGCCCTTCAAGAAGCCCCGCAGCGGCGCGAACCCGAGGCTCGCGACCCGATCGGCGTAGTCGTCGGGGAGGCCCGCGGGGTGGTCGCGGAACACCTGCGCGAGCGCCCGTCGGCCCAGCGACGTGTCGGCGTCGGCGACCGGGATCAGGAACTCGAGCTCGTCGAGGCGCGAGGCCCGATCGATCCTCCGCAGGCACAGCGGGGCGTCGGGCAGCAGCGGCGCGTCCAGGATCTCGTGCAGCGCCTGCTCCACGACGCCGATCCACTGCTCGGGCCCGAGCGCGTGGGTGCGCAGCGCGGCCTCGGCCTGCGCGCGGATCGTCGCCGGGTCGGCGGCGAAGTCGAGGTGCTCGATGAGGTCGTGGAAGAAGTTGCCCGCCTGGACCCCGCGGGGGAACTCGGCGAGCGTGACGGTCGGCTCGCCCTCGGGGCGCGGCTCGGGCCACGGCTGCAGCGCGTCGTCGGCGGCCGAGGCGGTGGTGCCCGGCAGCGCCGCGAGGGCCTCGTCGTGGGCGCGCGCGTCGGCGAAGTCGACGAACAGCGGACCCGCGAGGGACTGCGCCGACGCCAGGTTCGAGAAGCTCGAGGTCCGGAACAGGCGATCGATCGCGGCGCGCGGGCGGCGGACCGACAGCGGCGCGCCGGTCGTGGTCGCCGCAGGGCCGCGGCGCTCGCCGATGGCCGGCACGAGGCGCTCGACCGCCCACAGCCCGCGCCCGCGCTCGCGCAGCTCGGCGATCATCGCGTCGTCGTCGAGCTCGAGCACCCGGCGCTTGGTCGCCTCGATCGGCGCGTCGGGCTCGTCGCGGCGCGGTGACCACAGCAGTCGACCCAGGGCCGAGCCGACCGCGCGCGACCCAGGGGTCCACACCACCACGCAGCGGTGCCGCGCGCGGGTCAGCGCGACGTACAGCAGGCGCACGGACTCGGCGAGGTGCTCGTTGCGCGCCAGATCGAGCGGGGCCACCTTGGCCGCGCTGGTGCTCGGCCGGACGTCGAGCTGCAGCGGGTGGTCGGCCTCGGCGGCGTGGTAGAGCAGGTCCTCCTTCTCGTCGCCCCAGATGTCGTCGCCGTCCCACGAGAACGGGCAGTACACGATGGGATACTCGAGGCCCTTGCTGCGGTGGATCGTGATGAGCTGCACGGCCCGGTCGTCGCGCTCGAGCCGGAGCTTGAAGGCGTCGACCATCTGCGTGCCCATGCGCCGCTGCTCGGCGAACCACCGCTGCAGCCCGATCGGCCCCAGGTGCTGCTCGCTGGCCGTCGCGTGGAGCAGCTCGGCCAGGTGGAGCAGGTTCGTCATCCGCCGCTCGCCGTCGTCGAGCCCGAGCAGCCGCGACTGCGCCGAGGTCTCGACCAGCAGCGCGCGGAACATCTGCACGAACCCGCGCGTGGCCCAGATCTCGTGCAGCCGGCGGAAGACGTCGACCCAGTGCTCCCAGCGGGCGTCGTCGCTGTCGAGCGCGGCGAGATCGCGGGCGCTGACGCCGATGAACTCGGTGGCCAAGGCCGCCCGGACGCCGCGCACCCACGTCGGCTCGCCGATCGCCGCGAGGACGTGGCCGAGCTCGATGGCCTCGCGGGTCTCGAACACCGTCGAGTCGCCGTAGACGACGCTCGGGATGCCCAGGGGGCGCAGCGCGGCCTGGACGGCGAGCGCCTGCACGTTCTTGCGGGTGAGCACGGCGATGTCGCCGGCGTGCACCGGTCGGGGCCCGGCGTCGGTGGTGAGCGTGGCGTCGGAGGCGAGCAGCGCGGCGATCTCGGCGGCGACGCGGGCGGGGATCGTCGCCTCGGCCCAGTTCTTCTCGACCAGGCCGCGGCCGCGCGTCTCGGCGCCCTCGCGGTCGAGGAACGCAATCGAGAGCGCGGGCAGGGGCGCGCCTCGGGCGTGCAGCCGCGCGGTCGCTCCGGGGCGCGACGCGACCGGCACGAAGTCGATGCCGTCGAGGACGAACGGCTGGTGGATCGCGAACAGCCGCTCGATCGCGGCGAGCAGCGGCGGATCCGACCGCCAGTTGTTGCCCATCGTGACCCGTCGCTTGCCGACCGCGGCCTCGAGGTACGCGAACACGTCGGCGCCGCGGAAACCGTAGATGGCCTGCTTGGGATCACCGATCAGCACCAGCGTGCCGCCGCCGCGCTGGCCGAACAGCGTGCGGAAGATGCGGTACTGCACCGGGTCGGTGTCCTGGAACTCGTCGATCAGCGCGGCGCCGAAGCGGCTGCGGATCTGCTCGATGAGGCGGGCCTTGGTCCGGCTGCGCAGCGCGGCGTCGAGCTGCAGCAGCAGGTCGTCGAACGACTGCACGCCGGCGGTGCGCTTGCGCTTGGGCACCTCCTTGCGCGCGTACTTGATCAGGCGGAGCTTGAACGAGACCAGCCGATCGTCGAAGTCGGCGGCGATCGGTTCGCGCGCGACCAGCAGGGCCTCGCAGGCGTCGAAGAACCGATGCGCCGGGGTCTTGCCGGCGAGCCGCGCGGCCTTGTGGGTCTTCTCGTACAGGGTGCTGGTGGCGAACGAGACGAAGCTGCCCGGCTCGACCAGCGTCGCGGGGCTCGCCTCGCGCAGCGCGCTGTCCATCTCCGTGAAGCGGGGCGGCCACGTGTCGGGCGCGTGGGACTTGTGCATGACCTTGCTGGTCGACAGCACGTGCGCGACGGCGTCCCGCTCCGCGAGCCACAGCCGCCGGGCCTCGCCGTACGCGGCGAGGTAGGCGGTGCGATCCGGCGCGTCGCCGACGGTGACGTCGGCGGGGTGGATCGGCAGCTCGGGGTGCGAGACGGCGATCCGGGCCAGGCGCATCGATCGCTTGGGCGGCTGCTTCGACTGCAGCACCCACGCCACGAACATCGGGTCGGCCGTGTACAGCTCGCGGGCCATGAAGTCGCGGATGACCTCGTCGAGCAGCGGGGCCTCGTCGACGATGAGCTCGGTGTCGAGCGAGACGCCGGTCTCGAAGGCGTTGCGTTGCAGCACGCCCTGGCAGAAGCCGTGGATGGTCGCGATCGTCGCGAGGTCGAAGCTGCGGATCGCGGCGACCAGTCGCGGTACGTCGTCGTGCCCGGCGGCGCGTCGCGACGTCAGCAGACGCCGCAGATCGTCGTCGGCCTCGCCCGGGTTCGAGAGCTCGCCGAGCGCCACGGCGAGGCGCGCGCGGACCCGCTCGCGCAGCTCGGCGGCTGCGGCCTCGGTGAAGGTGACGACGAGGATGCGATCGACGTCGAGCCCGCCCTCGAGCAGGAGTCGCACGAACAGCGTCGCGATCGCGTGGGTCTTGCCGGTGCCGGCGCTCGCCTCGATGAGCGTCGTGCCGGTGAGGTCGATCGCCAGCGGATCGAGCGTCGCGGTCATCGCGACCTCCGGTGGGCGAAGATGGGTCCGAACACCCGGACGGCGAGGGCGGCGAAGTCGCCGCCTGCCATCGGCCGCTCGAAGAGCGAGTAGCCGGGCGCGAGCGGATCGTGGTCGCCGAAGATGCGCTGCACGGCGGGCTCCTTGCCGTCGCCGCCGGCATTGCTCCCGAAGACGCTCCGCGCGGCGCCGAGCGCCGCGTCGGGATCTCCGGTCTCCTCGAGGCGCTCGTAGTAGGCGAACGACGCCTTGGGGAACAGCAGCACCGGCTCGCTCGACGCATCGCGGTAGAGCGCCGCGAGGTCGGCGAGGATCGGCCGTGGGTCGGCGACGGGGGCGAAGCGGACCACCGCGGCGGCGCCGTCATCCTCTGCGCTGGCCCGCGCGATCACGACGGCCTCGTGCGCCGCATCGGGGTCGATCGCGGTCGCGACCAGGTGCAGCACCCACAGCTCGAGGAGGTGCTTCGCCGACAGCCGCCCGAAGTGGGTGATGGCGAGGCCGCGCTCGTGGCGGTGGCGCAGGTGGCCGACGAGCGTCATGCCGCCGACGTCGAGGGTGACCTCGCGGGCGGGCAACGGGAGGCCACCCCGCAGCTCGAGCGTCGACTGCACGAGGGGCTCGACCGACGCGGCCAGCGTCGAGAAGGTCGCCTTGCCCATCGAGCCCAGCGGCAGCGTCCCCGCCTGGGCCAGCAGCTCGCGGGCGCGGTCGTCCTCGACGCCGTCGAGACGCAGGCGCAGGAGCTCCTCGCCGAGCTGCCATTGCTCGAGCTGATCGAGCTCCATCGGCTCGCGGTCGGTGCGCTCGCGCGACCAGTCCTTCAGTTCGACGTCGAGCCGTCGCCGGAGCAGCTGGGCCTGGGGGAGCTGCAGCATCTTCACGAATCGATCGAGCTCCACGGGGATCGCCGGATCGATCGGCGGGAGCGCCTCGGTGAAGAGCACTGCGCGCTCGCGGCGGACGTTCGACGCCAGGGTGCGCGCCCCCTCGTAGTAGGGCACCGAGTAGCTGAACAGGCGCGGGTCGGGATCGGCGCCGAAGTTCCGCGGGCTGAAGGGCTGCATCGGCTGGCGCACGACCAGCCGCCGTCGTACCGCGGCCGCGCGCGCCCCGGGGCTCGCGGCCTCGGTCCCCGGGACGAAGAACGCCGCGCCGAGGACGTCGAGGAACTCCGCGAGCACCACCGACGGCGGCAGGTCGCGATCGTCCTGGCTGCTCTGTCCGACGTAGCCGAGCAGGAGGCGCTCGCCAGCGGCGACCACTGCCTCGAGGAACGCGTAGCGATCGTCGTCGCGCAGGCTCCGATCGCCCGGGCGCGGGGTCTGGCGCATCGCGTCGAAGTCGACCCCGTGATCGGCCCGCGGGAACACGCCGTCCTGCAGCCCGAGCACCACGACCACCCGCGAGCCGACCGCGCGCATCGGCTGCAACGCCGCGAACGACACGCCGGTGTTGGCCGAGCCGCGCACCGTCGCGCCGTCGTCGAGGCAGGCGACCACGGCGTCGCGCATCACCGTCAGCGGCACCTCGCCCTCGAAGCGGGCGGCGGCGGCCGAGCGGGCGACCTTCGCGATCGCCTGGCGGATGTCGTCGAGCTCCCAGTGACCGCCGGGGCGGGCGGCGAGGACCGCCGCGATCGCGACCTCGAGATCGATCTGCCAGGTGGCCACGCTGCGCGGGGTCGCGAGGCTCGCGGCGAGCCCGAACAGCGTCTCGCACGCGGCGACCAGGCGTCCGAGCAGCTCGGTGCGCTGGCCCTCGATCTCGTCGAACGGCAGCACGCCGGCGAAGCTCGTGCGACCGCCGCCCGGCATCGCGTGGCCGAGCAGCAGGCGCCGCAGGCCGAAGCGCCACGTCGTGGCCTCGAGCTCGGGCTGGCCATGGGTGCCCCGGTGCGCGCCGTCGATGCCCCAGCGCACGCCGCTGCCGTCGACCCACCGCGCGATGGTGTCGAGGTCGTCGGGCGTGAAGCCGAAGCGCGCGGCGACGGGCTCGAGCGCGAGGAGATCGAGCACTGCGCTCGCGGTCATGCGGCTGCCGACCAGGGCGAGGATCCGCAGCCACGCCTCGATCGTCGGGTTGCACGCCCGCGGCGAGCGGTCGGCGATCGAGAACGGGATCTGGGTCGCGTCCTCGCGGTCGCGCTCGAACACGGCCTCGACCAGGGGGGCGTAGCCGTCGACGTCGGTCAGGTACACGACGATGTCGCGCGGCTGCAGCGTGGGGTCGGCGGCGAGCAGCGCGAGCAGCCGGTCGTGCAGGACCTCGACCTCACGCAGCCGCGAGTGGCAGGAGAACACGGCGATCGATGCGTCGGCGTCGTCCAGCGGGAGCGCGGGCTCGCCGACGCGCCCCAGCGGATCGCCCCCGCGGGCGCGCAGGTGCAGCAGATCGCCCTGCACGACGCCGAGCGCCGTGTCGGCCGCGGGCTCGCGGTACAGATCGACGGGCGGCTCGACGTAGGCGCAGTCGGACTCGAGGAGGCGCTGGAAGTCGCGGCCCAGTGTGCCGAGCGACGCCAGCAGCGGGTGGCCCTCGTCGGGGGCGTCCTCCAGATCGACCGGCGCGGCGCGGCGACGCTGGCTGCGGATCTCGGCCCACCACACCATCGACGGTGAGGGCACGAACAGGTGGACGTCGGTCGCCTCCGCGAGGGCCGCGACGAGCTGCAGGTACGACGGTGGCAGGCTCGCGATGCCGAAGAAGCTCACCCGCGGCGGCAGGCCGACGACCTCGCCGCGACGCAGGCGCGCCACCGCCGACTCGAGCAGCGCCGCGAAGTGCTCGCCGCCTCGGGCAGCCACGACGTCCCGCCACAGGATCGCCTGCCAGTCGTCGATGCTGCCGCCGCGCTCCCAGTGCAGCACCATCTCGGGGCGGTGGACGAGGTAGCGATCGAAGAGGCCGGCGATCTTCGCTGCGAGCCCGAAGCGTCGCAGCGTCGCCTCGTTGCGCGCGCTCGGATCGCCGCGGCCGGCGTGGCCGCTGCGCGCCCCCGGCTCGTCGCGGCAGTACCGGCGCAGCTCGGCGAACGCGGGATCGTCGAGGCGACGATCGAGCTGCGGCAGCACCAACCACTGCAGGCTGTCGCGCTCGTCGAGCAGGAGCGCGTCCGTGTGTCCGGGCAGCGCGAGCTCCATCAGCTGCGTGACGAACCGCCGCGGGAACGGGAACTGCGCCCCCGACCACACGCCGAACCGCTCGGCCAGGCGCATCGACAGCCAGCCCGCCATCCTGCGCCCGTGGACGACCACGCGCTCGGTCTGGAGCGGCGGCAGCGGTGCGCTCGCGACCACGTCACCCAGCGCGTGCGCGAGCACGTCGGCGCGGTTGCTGCGGTGCACGACGAGGACCACGGGCGCCCCACGTTGCCGCCTGCGTGGGGCCCCGCGCAAGGCCACGGCAGCACCTCGAGCGCGCTCCCGGGTCGCGGTGCGATCTGGTAAACCAGCACGACCATGGCAAGGACCAGCCTGTTCTCCCGACTGCGGACGATCGCCGCTGCGTGCCGCGCCGCGCGTGACGAAGGCCTGACCGACCCGGCCGAGATCGCCTCGTGGATCCGCAGTCACCCGCTGCCGCGTCGCGCGTTCAGCCGCGGGCTGGCGAGCGCCGCGCTCGTCGGCGCTGCGGCGTGCGGTGACTCGGGCGCGGCCGACACGGGCGCCGACACCTCGAGCGGCACCGACACCGGCGGGCCGAGTGGTCCGCGCGTCGCGGTGATCGGCGGCGGCATGGCGGGGCTCCACTGCGCCTACCGCCTCCGCGAGGTCGGGGTCGATGCGACGGTGTACGAGGCGAGCCAGCGCACGGGCGGCCGCATGTACAGCGCGCGCGTGTTCCCCGGCGGGCAGGTCGCCGAGCTCGGCGGCGAGTTCATCGACAGCGTCCACGTGACGCTCCTGGACCTGGCGGCGGAGTTCGACATCCAGCTCGACGACCGCGAGGCGTTCTTCGCCGAGTCCACGGTGCGTGACACGTGGTTCATCGCGGGGGCCGCGGTGCCGGAGGCCACGGTGGTCGAGCAGTTCTCGGCGGTGGCGGGGCTGATCGCCGATCAGCTCGAGGCGGCGGACACCGACGACGCGGCGTACGCCGAGCTCGACGCCACGCCGCTGTCGCAGTGGCTCGACGACAACGTGCCGACCGCGACGTACCCGGAGCTCCATGCGATCCTCTCGGCCGCGTACCGCGGCGAGTATGGGCTCGAGAACGACCAGCAGTCGGCGCTGAACCTCATCTACCTCATCGGCTCGGACACGCCCGAGCAGTTCCGGATCTTCGGCGTCTCCGACGAGCGCTACCACACCCACTTCGGCAACGACACGCTCACGACCGCGTTGGCGGACGAACTCGCGGGGCACATCGAGCTCGGCATGGTCCTCGTCAGCGCCCGCGACGGCGACGACGGCGGCTTCGTGCTCGGCATGCTCGGGCCCGACGGCATGGTCGAGGTCGAGGCCGATCACGTGGTGTTCGCGTTGCCGTTCACGCGGTTGCGAGATGTCGATCTCAGCGGCCTGTCCCTGTCGCAGGAGAAGCGCCACATCATCTCGGATCTCGGCTACGGCACGAACGCGAAGGTGATGGGCGCCTTCAGCTCGCGGGCGTGGCGGTTGGCCTACGACGCGTCCGGATCGGCGACCAGCGACCTGCCGGCCCAGCAGTTCTGGGACACGTCCGTCGGTCAGGACGGCGACGCCGGGATCATCACCAACTTCCTCGGGGGTGATCAGGGCGTGGCGTCCGGCGGCGGCGAGGCCGAGGACTGGTTCACGAGCGTCGCGCTGCCCGACCTCGAGACGATCTTCCCCGGCGCCATGGCGGCCTACGTCGCGGGCAAGGCCGTGCGCATGCATTGGCCGACCGAACCCAACACGCTGGGGAGCTACGCCTGCTATCGGCCGGGGCAGTGGGCGTTCTACGGCCTCGAGGGCGCTCGCGAGGGCAACGTCCACTTCTGCGGCGAGCACACGTCGCTCGAGTTCCAAGGCTTCATGGAGGGCGCCGCGGAGACCGGCATGCTCGTCGCGATGGCGATCCTGATGGATCTCGGCATCGCGCCCTCGCGGGTGCACCGCGGGATGGCCGAGCGCAAGCTCGTGCTGCCGCAGCCCGCGATCGAGGGCCGGCTCCCGACGCGGCCGCGATGGCTGCAGCGGCGCCGGCTGCTCGGCTAGTCCTCGAAGACCGCGTCGAGCTCGGTCGCACCCAGCGCGCGGACCAACCACCCGTCGAGCTGCTCGAGCTCGGCGCACGCGGCGATCCGCGCGTGGTGCCGCGGTTCGAGGTCGAACCCGCGGCCGACGAGGACGTGGATCAACGCGCGTGCCAGCGCGGCGCGACCTTCTTCGCGACCTTCTTCGCGACCTTCTTCGCGACCTTCTTCGCGACCTTCTTCGCGACCTTCTTCGCGACCTTCTTCGCGACCCTCTTGGATCGCGCGGGCCTGGAGGTTGCGCATGAACTCGCTGCGGAACTCGTACTTCTCCAGGTTCATCTCGTCCTCGAGGGCGGTCCGGGCCGCCCGGTTCAGGAAACTGAAGACCACGTCAGTGTAGAGCGCGGCGCGGTCGTGGTCGAGGGTGCGGCAGGCGCCGAGGATCGCACGCCCGAGGGGGAGCGCCTCGGGGGCGTCGCGGTGCGCCAGCAGCGACAGCACGGCCAGCTCTGGGTGGCGCCTCGCAAGCCCCGGCTCGGCGAGCGGTACGCCGTCGGGACCGATCACGTGGGCGAGGAACACAGCCCCGGTTGGGCTCAACGCGACGGGCTTGGCCGCCCATCGAGCGACGCGGGCGCTCGTCGTGATCACGACGACCGGCACGGGGCAGCGCCACCGCGCGCGTGCGACCCCGAGGTAGGCGGGCCAGCTGAAGCGCTTGTCGGGGTCGGTGTCGAGCTGCACCTCGACGATGAGCACTGCAACCACGACGCCTGCAGGCCCACGCACCAACACGACGGAGTCGGCGCGGAGCTCGACGGGGACGAGCGCCGAGAGGTTCTCCGAGTCGGCGACCACCTCGGTGGCCCCGTGGGGCAGTCCGAGCCCTTCGCCGACCAGGTCCAGCACCAACTCGGGGTGCTCACGCACGAGCTGGACGAGGACCTCGTGCTCGAAGGAGGGCATCGATGGGACGCGCCTCTGCGAGCGATGTGCCATCGGGATGAGGCTCGTTGTGTGGCTGCAAGCGGTGCACTCGGGGTGCTGTGGCCCGCGGGCGAGCCGGACGTGGCCCGCTCGCTGGCCACCCGTGGCCCGCATGCGGGCCGGCGCCGCCGTTTTTCGTGTCGGCCGCGCTCAGCGGACGAACGGCTGCTCGGCAAACCCGAGCTGGCCGCAGGGGTCCTCCACCTGCGCCTGCAGCACCACTGCGCCGCTGCCAGCCTCGATCCTCAGCTGGTCCTGCTCGATCGTGTGCGCGTCGACCGGATCGAGCGGCAGCGTGTCGCCGAGCACCCATGTGCCGACGCCGAAGGTCGCGTCGCCCTCACACGGCGCGTCGACCGTCGGACACTGCTCGGCCGCGAACAGAGACAGCTGCAGCAGCACGATGTCGTAGCGGTCGAGCGCGAGCCCGCCGACCTGCACCGCCGCGAAGGCGTGGGTCCCTCCCTGGGGTCCGAACTGCTCGACGGGGCCCTGGCCGCTGGTCAGCGCGACGAAGCCGTCCGTCCCGTCGCCGAGCGACACGCTCAGCGAGCCCGCGAGGGTGCAGCTCGGATCGTGGGTGAACTCGCCGCCCTGCGGTGCGCCGGTCGGGGCGCTCGGGGTGGTCGGGCAGCCCGCGAGCATCGGCGCGAGCAGGACGCTCTCGCGAGCCAGCAGGACGAGGGAGAGCTTCGGGCGCGGCACGGCGGCTCCGGGCGACGGTCCGGCTACTGCGGCGCGGGGGCCATCGCGAGGGCGACCTCGTCGAGCAACGCCGCCTCCTCGGGGGTGATCTCGCCGTCGACGGCCGCGAGCTCGCGGAGGTCGCCGACGATCCGCTCGCGCGCCGCCGAGTCGAGCGAGCGTCGGAGCGTCGCCACACATTTGCGCGCCTCGGCGAGCCGCGCGTCCTGGCTGCCGAGTCGCTTGTAGCGATCGACGGTACTCTTCAGGTGGCCGCCGACCGCGTCGAGGCTCGACTGCGGCTGCCAGCCGCCGAGCTTCGACGCGAGCAGCCGCATCTCCTCCCCAGACAGCACGCCATCCGTGCCGTGGGCGAACGAGAGATACAGCAGCGCAATCGCATCGAGACGCGGGTCCATGGCGCGCACCCTACCAGGGATCGCACGTCGCCGATGCGACGCCTCCGTCACGCCTGCGTGCGTCGACGCTTCGCACCCGCGCTACAGCGCCAGATCCACCTCGTGGCCCGTGGCGGGGTCGCGCAGCACGATCCGCTGCCCGCGCGCCTTCGCCTGCCGGACCATCTGCAGCAGACCGAGCGCCTGCGCCACGACGTCGCCGGGCGCCCGCGCACCGATCTCGGTCGCGAGCGACACCAGCAACATCGCCGTCTTCCCGGCGATCTCGATCGAGATCGGCCCAGCTTCACCGGGCGCGGTCGCGGATTTCGGATCGAAGTTCATCGCCGGGGGATTGCCTAATCGCCCTTGATCTCGCCGCGGGCGAAGATCGACGCGACGTACGTGAGCACGTCCGTCGCGGAGATCTCGTCGTAGCCGTAGTTGCGGATGAGCCGCTGCTTGACGACCTCGATCTTCTCCTGCGCCTCCTTGTCGACCACGTTGGACACCAGGCTCGTGAGCTTGATGCTGTCCTTCTGGTCCTCGAAGAGCTTGAGCTCGAGGGCCTTGTACAGCCGCTCGTTGGTGCGGAAGTCGAACTGCTTGCCCTCGATGGCGAGCGCGCCGATGTAGTTCATGATCTCCCGGCGGAAGTCGTCCTTGCGGCTCTCCGGGATGTCGATCTTGGTCTCGATCGACCGCATCAGGCGCTCGTCCGGCTCCTCGTCCTGGCCGGTGTACGGGTTCTTGACCTTCTCGCGCTGGGTGTACGCCTTGACGTTGTCGATGTAGTTGCCGCACAGCCGGGCGATGGCCTCGTCGTCGGCACTGATCGCGCGCTGGACCTCGTTCTTCACGATGTCCTCGTACTCCTGCTTCACCACCGCGAGCAGCTCGTTGTAGCGCTTGCGGTCGTCCTCGTTGGTGATGAGGCTGTGGCTGCGCAGGCCCGAGTCGAGCTCGTTCATCACCATGAACGGGTTGATGCTCATCTGCCCGCGGTCCGACACCAGGCAGTTGGCGATCTTGTCCTGCACGTAGCGGGCGCTGATGCCGTCCATGCCCTCGCGGCTGGCCTCCTTGCGGAGCTCCTTGACGGTGTCCTGGGTGAACCCCGGGAGCGTCTTGCCGTCGTAGAGCTTGAGCTTCTGCAGCAGCGAGAGCTGGTGCTTCTTCGGCTCCTCCAACCGCGTCAGGCAGGCCCACATCGCCGCCATCTCGAGGGTGTGCGGGGCGATGAAGCGGCCGCGCACCTTCTTGGGGTTGTAGTCCTTGGTGTAGATCTTGATCTCTTCGGAGAGCTTCGTGATGTACGGGATGTCGATCTTGACCGTACGGTCGCGCAGCGCCTCCATGAACCGGTTCTCGAGCAGACGCTGGTACTCGGCCTCGTTGGTGTGGCCGATGATCACCTCGTCGATGTCGGTCTGCGCGAACTTCTTGGGCTTGATCTTCTGCTCCTGCGTGGCGCCGAGCAGGTCGTACAAGAAGGCGACGTCGAGCTTGAGGATCTCGACGAACTCGATGATGCCGCGGTTCGCGACGTTGAACTCGCCGTCGAAGTTGAACGCGCGCGGGTCGGAGTCGCTGCCGTACTCGGCGATGCGGCGGTAGTTGATCTCGCCGGTGAGCTCGGTCGAGTCCTGGTTCTTCTCGTCCTTGGGCTGGAACGTGCCGATGCCGACGCGGTTCTGCTCGCTGATGAGGAGGCGCTTGACCCGGATGTGCTTGACGACCTGGCCCCAGTCACCTTTGTAGTGCTTGAGCAGCTCGTCGAAGATGTAGCGGCACGCGGGGTTGAGCTCGCCGCGGATGTGCGGGCGGTAGCCGTCGCGCTCGAGCCCGAGCTCGGTGATCGCGGCCTCGCGCCAGTCCGGCGGGATGAGCTTCAGCGGCTCCTCGTGCATCGCCGAGTCGAAGATCTCGTTGCCGGCGGTCAGGTAGCGCAGGTTCTCGGGGATGACCCACTCGTAGGTGAACAGCGCGCCCTCGGGCGTGCGGCTGTACTCCTCCATGCCCTGCTTGAGCAGCCGGACGATGGTGCTCTTCGCCGAGCCGACCGGGCCGTGCAGCAGCAGGATGCGCTTCTCGGTGCCGAACCGCATCGCGGCGGCCTTGAGCACGGCGACCAGTCGCATCAGCGGGATGTCGAGGCCGAAGATGGCGTCGCGGCCACCGTGGGTCTCGTCGTCGAAGAAGCAGTAGTGCGTGACCTTCTTCTTGTTGTCGACGTACTCCTCGCTGCCGTAGCTGATGATCATGTCATACAGCCGTTCGTGCGCGGTCCGTGCGATGCGCGGGTTCTTGCGCACGAGCTCGAGGTAGTCCTCGAACGACCCGCTCCAGTGCAGGTCTTCGTACTTCTTGTAGTCCTGGAGAGCAGCGATGCGATCGACGAGCTGGGCCATGTTCGTCTCGAGTTGGTTCGAGTGAAGGAGGACGAGCATCCTACACCCGATGGGGGCGACGTGGGCGCCCCGGCCCGGGCCGGCGCCGATTTCCCGGCGAGGCCGGCGTTCGGCGCCGCGGGTGGCCGCGGTTGGGCCGGGTGGGACCGCGGCTCCGGGCGGCTCCTACGGGCGATCGGCGAGGACCCGCGCGATGACGGTGAGGATCGACTCGGCGGTGTACGGCTTCGGGACGAAGTGCTCCACGCCGGCGTCGACCGCCTTGGCGAGGCTGCCGTTGCTCCCCAGGCCGCTCGACCCGATGATGCGGACGCCGGGGTCGATGGCCTTGAGCGCGACGATGGTCGTGGGCCCGTCCATGATCGGCATCGCCATGTCGGTGAGCACGACGTCGACGATCGCGCGGTGCTGCGCGTAGATGGCGACCGCCTCGGCGCCGTTGCTGGCGAGCATCACCCGGTACCCGAAGCGCTCGAGCGTCCGGCTCGCGACCAGACGGATCTGCTCGTCGTCGTCGACCACGAGCACCACCTCGCCGTTTCCGCGGGGCAGCGCCGATGCCGGGGGCGCCGTCGTCGACGCCGTGACCGAGGTCTTGGCCGCGGGCAGGTAGATGCGGAAGCGGGTGCCGCGTCCGACCTCGCTGTAAACATGGATGAACCCGCCGTGGTCGCGGACGATCGCGTGCGCCGTCGACAGCCCCAGGCCCGTGCCCTTGCCCTGCTCCTTGGTGGTGAAGAACGGCTCGAAGATCCGATCGACCACCTCGGGCGGCATGCCCGGGCCGGTGTCCTCGACCTTCGCGAGCACGTGGGGCCCGGAATTCGCGTCAGTGTTCAGTTCGGCGAAGACCTCGTCGAGCTCGACCCGCTCGACCGAGACGGTGAGGCTGCCGCCGTCCGCCATGGCGTCTCGGGCGTTCACGAACAGATTGGTGAGCAGCTGGTGCATCTGCGTGGCGTCCGCATCGACGAGCCAGAGGTCGGGCTCGACGTGGAGCCGGAACGCGATGCTCTTGGGGAACGATTCCGCGAACAACCGCTGCACGTCGGCGGCGATGCGCCCGAGGTGCACCGGCGCGCGGCGGCGCTCACCGCCGCGGGCGAAGGCCAGCAGCTGGCGGATCATCTCGGCGCCACGCTTCGCGCAGGCCTCGATCGTGGCGAGGTCGTCGAGCAGCTCGGCATCGTCGATCTCCCCGCGCATCGCCGTGGCGGACATCAGGATCGGTGACAGCAGGTTGTTGAGGTCGTGCGCGAGCCCGCCCGCGAGCGTGCCGATGCTCTCCATCCGCTGGGCGCGGAGGAACTGGGCCTCGATCTTCTTGCGCTGGGTGATGTCGGTGTTGATCGCCAGGATCGCCCCCTCGCCGTCGTCGCCGCGAACGAGGGTCCAGTGGGCCTCGACCAGCAGCGGCTTGCCGTGGCGGTCGACCTGCTCGAGCTCGCCGAGCCACTCGCCGCGCTCGAGCGTCGCGGTGGTCGCGGCGTCGAAGCCCCCGGGCTCGAGGTAGAGCAGCTCCTGGATCCGGCGGCCGACCGCCTCCTCGGCGGTCCAGCCGTACAACCGCTCGGCGCCCCGGTTCCAGTAGAGGATGCGGTGCTCGAGGTCGCGGACGAGGATCGCGTCCTGGGCATGGTCGAGCAGGGTCGCCTGCTCGCGCAGCCGCAGCTCGACCCGGCGCCGCTCGCTGACGTCCGTGGTGCCGCCGACCATCCGCACCGCGCGGCCGCTGCCATCGCGCACGACGTGCCCGCGATCGAGCACGTACGCGACGCTGCCGTCGCCGCGGACGAGGCGGTGCTCGCTCGACCACGCGGCGGCGTCGCCGAAGATCGCGGCGCGCAGCGAGGCGGCGACCCGGTCCTGATCGGCGGCGTGGATGCGGCTCATCCATGCGTCGATGGTGGGCTCGAGATCCTCGCGCGCGAACCCGAAGACCGCGGCGAAGCCGTCGCTCCACCACAGCACGTCCGTGGTGAGATCCCAGTCCCAGACCGCGTCGTTGGTGGCGCTGGCGAGCAGGCGGAAGCGCTCCTCGCTCTGGCGCAGCAGCTCGCGGTGGCGGACGCCCTCGGCCACGTCGAGGGCGGCGCGGCGCGCGAGGCCGCGGGCCTCCTCCTCCAGCACCTTGAGGTCGTGGACGTCGATGCCGCTGCCGCACCAGCGGACGATCGCGCCGCCGTCGTCGCGCTGCGCCGTCGCCTGCACGCGGAACCAGCGGTACGCGCCGTCGTGGCGGCGCAGGCGACACTCGATCTCGTAGGGCGAACCGGTGCGCACGCACTCGTCCCAGACGGCGATCCACGCGAGGCCGTCGTCGGGGTGAAGGGTGCGTTGCCAGCGGGTCGCGACCGGCTCCGACGCGGGCACGCCGGTGTAGTCCGAGAAGGCGCGGTTGGAGTAGTCGACGTCGCCGGCCGGGGTCGCCGTCCACACGATCATCGGCATGGCCTCGGCGATCGATCGGAAGCGCTCCTCGCTGATCGACGTCGGCGACGGGCCGACGATGACCGTCGGCGGCTCGACGTGCGGCGGGGCGACGGGGCGCGCGTCGACGTGCGTGGCGGCGTGGCGCGCCCCGGCGTCGGCGGGGCTCGGCAGCGACGGGCCGACCAGGGACAGCACGCCGTGGACGCGCGTCGTCGCCTCGGTGGCGCCCGGGGCCCGCACGCCGAGCACCCGCGCGCGTCCGCCCTTGACGAGGCGCACCTCGACGTCGAGGGCGATCCCCCGCTCGATGCACGCCGACAGCCCGGCGGTCACCGTGCCGCGGTCGTCGGCACCGACGAGGCCGAGCCACGTGTCGAGGGTGGGTCCGACTCCCGGCGCGAGCCCGAGCCGCTCGCGGAAGCCGTCGGACACGGTGAGCGCCCGGGTGGGGACATCCAGCGTCCACGTGCCGACACCGCTGGCGGCCTCGGCCAGGGTCAACCACGCGCAGAGTCTGCGCATGCGCTCGCCCTCGGTCTCGATCGCGTCCGCGAGCATCGGCGGTCCATCGTACGCGGGCTGTGACGCGTGACCCCGCACGGGGTCGCGACGGCCGGAGAAGTCGGGTTCCCGCGCCGCACCAGGCCCGTGGCCGTTCGATCGAACGGCGGGCCCGCGTGCACGTCGCGACCGCGGTGGCCGATCGATCACAGCGGGGTCCGCAGCCCCACGCTCGCGATCGTGCCACCGCCGGGGCGCGCCGCGATCACGATCTCCCCGCCCTGTGCGGTGATCGTGCGATGCGTCTTCGCGAGCCCGAAGCCGAGGGTCTCGCCGACGTCCTTGGTCGTGAAGAACGGATCGAACACGCGCTCGCGATCCTCGACGGGGACGCCGACGCCGTCGTCCGAGCACCACACCGTCGCGCGCCCGCGATCGTCGAGGCCGGTCGCGATCTCGACCAGCCCGGCGCCGCCGCGGGCGACGGTCGCGTCCATGGCGTTGGCGAGCAGGATGCCGACGACCTCGACCAAGTCGTCCTCGTCGCCGACCACCATCGGCGTCGGCTCGCGGCGCACGCGGAGCTCGATCGTGTCGGGCATGCGGCAGCGCGCCACCGCCCGATCGACGGTCGTGTCGAGGTGGAAGGTGCGGTCGGTCTCGCTGGGCAGCCCTCGGCGATCGACGGCGGCAGGTCGCGGACCAGCGCGGTGCGGCGGCCGAGCGAGCGCATGGCCACCCGGTGATGCGCTCGGCGACGGGGTTCAGGTAAGTGATCCGGTTGTCGCGGTCGGCCGTGATCACCGCCTCGCCGAGCGAGTCGATCGTGTCGGTGAACCACGGCTCCTGCGCCGCGAGGTCGCGGTCGAACCCCACCCTGGTGATCACGACCTCGAGCGTCGTCCGGAGGTCGCGCTCGCTGAACGGCTTGAGGAGGTAGCCGTGGGGAACCACGGCGCGCGCCCGGGCGAGCGTGGCCTCGTCGGAGTGCGCCGTCAGGAACACGACGGCGGTGCCCCAGCGATCGCGCAGCGTCTTCGCCGTGCGGATGCCGTCGAGCGGGCCGCGCAGGGTGATGTCCATCAGCGCGATGTCGACCTTGCCACCGGCGACCGCTCGGATCTCCGCAGCTCGGCGTCCGCGGCGACGATCACCTCGTAGCCGACGCGAGTGAGCCGCTTCGCGACGGCGTCGCGGATCTTCGCGTCGTCGTCGACGATGAGGATCCGGTGTTCTGCATCGTCCAGCATCGCGCGCCCCGTGCATCGCGCGTTGGAATCGAAATCGATAGGCGGGGTCGTCGAAAGGGCCTCGGCGGCCGCTGTCTCGATGGAGGTCGGCGCGACGCGGCGAGAGGGGATACGCGCCCGAATGCCGGTCCGCCGTGGCCGAGGCGCTCGGCCGAACGGCCACACGCGTGCACATCGGCACGGTCGTGCGTCCGCGGCCCGCCGGCTCGCGCGTCGGCTCGGTGCCCGTGGCGAGCGCGGCGCCGTACGAGGGAAGCGCGAGGACTGTCGTCGCTGCCCGTGGCTCCGCGGCGCGATTCCGACTTGCGCCGCGCCGCGCCGCAAAGCAGCCTTCGCTCCCGTGCCCCGAGCGATCGAGTTCTCCGCGTCCGCCCTGCCCGCGATCCTGCGACTGCTCGCCGAGAAGTCGCCCGAGGTGACGCTCGGCTCGGTGCTCGCCGACCCATCGCTCGGCGCTGCGGCGCGGGCGATGACGCTCCGGGAATTCGCGCGGGCACTGAGCGTCGGGCCAGTCGTCGGGCCAGTCGTCGGACCTGGCGTCGGAGCAGGCGTCGCGCCGCCGCGCGCTGCGATCTCCCCGGTCGCCGTCGCGGCCCCGCGCGTCGCGGCCCCGCGCGTCGCGGCCCCGCGCGCACCAGCGCTCCCCATCGCGGACGCCGCGGGGCCGAAGGGTCCGCGCCCGAAGGAGTACGACGCTGCGGTCCTCGTGGAGATCCTCGCCGCCGTGGGGCCCGTCGGGGCGGCGGCGGTTCGGGCGAAGGTCGGAGGCACCGCCGCGGCCTTCCGCGCCGCGATCGAGCGCCTGGTGTCGTCGGGCAAGGTCAAGGCCTCGGGCTCCGCGAGGGCCCCGCGCTATCGCGCGGGCTGACGAAGCCGCGCCGCGCCGCGGCCGAAGTGACGAGGCGCGGCGGTTCGCGTAGTCTTAGCCGATCAAAGGCGTCGGCAACACGACGCCCCCCAAGGGAGGCCACCGTGCTGACGCTGACGAGGAAACCCGGCCAGAAGATCTTCATCGCTGGCGGGATCGAGATCGAGGTACGGGAGATCCGTGGGTCGCAGGTCCGCCTGGGGATCACGGCGCCACTCGGCCTGCCGGTGTACCGCGAGGAGCTCTACGTTCAGATCGCCGACGCCAACTACGCCGCGATGACCGACGTCGACCTCGCTCGCTTGGAGGCAATTGACGCGTGATCCACTCCACGAGGTTCGGCGACATCGACGCTCCCGAGTCGCAGCACATCCGTTTTCCCCTCGGAATCCCCGGATTCCCCGACGCCAAGGGCTTCGTGCTGCTCGAGCATCGAACCGGTTCGCGGTTCCGGTGGCTGCAGGCCGTCGATGTCCCCGCGCTGTCGTTCGTGGTGATCGACGTGTCGACGGTCCTGCCCGACTTCCCGTTCGCCGAGGTCCGCCGGTCACTGGCGTGCTGTGACCTCGAGCCCGACGAGGAGCTCGCGGTGCTGGCCATCTGTCGGATCCCCTCGCCGCCCGAGGAGGCCACGGCCAACTTCCAGGCGCCGATCGGCATCGGCCTCCGCTCGCGGCGCGGCGCGCAAATCCTGCTCCACAACGCGGGGTTGGACATGCACACGCCGCTGCACCTCGCGCGCCGCTGACGTCGACCGGGGCCAGGGTGGCGGGCGCGGATCTCTCCGCGCCCGTTCGAAGTGACGACGATCACGGCGTGTCTCCGAGGCTGAGGGCTCGGGGGGAGCCCGACGCGGGGCGAATCGCATCCGTCGGCCTGGGCCGGGGAACCACGCGACCGTGCCGTCCCACACCCGTGGACGCGATGCGACCGACCGTGCCGACGTCCCTCGTCCTGCTCGCCCTGGTGGCGTGCACCCCGAAGCCCCGCGACGTGCGGACCGAGGCCCCCCGCGATGCCGCGCCGATCGCCGCCCCGACCCCGGGCGACGACTCCCCGGCGCTCGCGCTCGATCCCGCGGTGCAGACCGGCGTGCTCGCCAACGGCCTCACCTACTACATCCGCAGGCACGGCAAGCCCGAGCACCGCGCGTTCCTGTGGCTGGCGGTCGACGCCGGCTCGGTGCTCGAGGACGATGACCAGCGGGGGCTCGCGCACTTCGTCGAGCACATGGCGTTCAACGGGACCGCGCGGTTCGAGAAGAACACCATCATCGACTTCTTCGAGCGCGCAGGGATGGACTTCGGCGCCGACGTCAACGCCTTCACGTCGTTCGACGAGACCGTCTACATGCTCACCGTCCCCACCGACGACGCCAAGCTGCTGGCGAACGGCTACGACGTGATCGAGGACTGGGCCGGGGCCGTGAGCTTCGTGCCCGCCGAGGTCGAGAAGGAGCGCGGGGTCGTCATCGAGGAGTGGCGGCTCGGTCGTGGCGCGAGCCAGCGCGTGTTCGACCGCCAGTGGCCGGTCGTCCTCGCGGGCTCGAAGTACGCCGAGCGGCTGCCGATCGGAGAGAAGGCGATCCTCGAGTCGGCTCCGGTCGCGCGGCTGCGGGACTTCTATCGCGACTGGTACCGACCCGACAACATGGCGGTCGTCGTCGTCGGGGACATCGACCCCGCGGCGGCGAAGCGCGAGATCGAGGCGCGGTTCGGCAAGTTGGCCAACCCCGCGACGCCGAAGGTGCGACCGGCGGTGCCGGTGCCGCTGCTCGAGGAGACGCGCGTCCACGTGCAGACCGACCCCGAGATGGCGCTGCCGCAGGTCACCGTGTCGATCAAGGGGCCGCGCACCGGCTACGCGACGGAGCACGACTTCCGCGACGCGCTGGTCGAGGAGCTCCTGCACGGCATGCTCCGCGCGCGGCTCGACGAGCTGCAGCAACGGCCAGGGGCGCCGTTCACCTTCACGTTCACGTACACCAACCAGATGGGTCGCGCGGTCGACGTGTTCAACCTCTTCGCCGGCGCCAGGCCCGAGCAGGCCGAGGCCGCGGTGAAGGCGTTGCTCGTCGAGCTCGAGCGGGTGCGTCGCCACGGCTTCCTCGACGTCGAGCTCGCGCGCGCCAAGGCCGAGCACGTTCGCGGCCTCCAGCAGAAGCTCGCCGAGGCCGACACCGTCGACGGTGGCGAGTACGCCTTCGGCCTGGTCACCCAGTTCCTCGAGGGGCGGACGATGATCGGTGCTGCGGCCGAGCTCGCGCTGGCCGAGCGGATGCTGCCCGCGATCACGCTGGCGCAGGTCGACGCCCGGGCGAAGGCGTGGGTGAGCGGCAAGGACCGCGTGATCTCGGCGGCGGGGGCCTCGCGGGACGCGATGCCGAGCGATGCGGCGCTGCTGGCGACCGCCGACGCGGTCGCGAAGGTGGCGGTCGAGCCGTGGCGGGAGGCCGACCTCGGCGCGGCGCTGATGGCCAAGGCCCCGGTGCCCGGGACGATCGTGAAGCGCGAGGATCTCGCGGAGATCGGCGCGAAGGTGTGGACGCTCTCCAACGGCGCACGCGTGCTGCTGAAGCCGACCGCCTTCAAGAACGACGAGGTGCTGTTCGAGGCCTTCAGCCCCGGCGGCACCTCGTTGGCCCCCGCGAAGCGCTTCGGTTCGGCCGAGTTCGCGGCGTCGATCGTCGCGCAGTCGGGCGTCGGCGACAATGATGCGGTCGCGCTGCGCAAGCTGCTGACGGGCAAGGTGGTCAGCCTCGAGCCCTTCATCGACGAGCTCGAGGAGGGCATGCACGGCAGCGCCTCGCCGAAGGACCTCGAGACCCTGCTCCAGCTCGTGCACCTCTACTTCACCGCGCCGCGGCAGGACCCCGAGGCCTTCGCGGCGTGGAAGGGGCAGATGATCGGCTTCTTCCAGAACCGCGACCTCGATCCGCAGGCGGCGTTCTTCGATGCCTTCGGCAAGGCGATCACCAGCGACCACCCCCGGCGGCGCCCGCCGACGGCCGCGAGCCTCGCCGCGGTGGACCACGCGTCCGCGATCGAGTTCTATCGCACGCGCTTCGCCGACGCCGATGACTTCACCTTCGTGTTCGTCGGCAACCTCGACGAGGCCGCCCTCGAGCGCCACGCCACCACCTACCTGGCGTCGCTGCCGGCGCTGCCCCGGAGACGCGACAAGTGGCGCGACGTCGGCGTGAAGGCGCCCGAGGGCGTCGCCGAGGTCCGGGTGAAGCGCGGGCAGGATCCGAAGAGCTTCGTGATGATGGCCTTCCACGGCCCGGCGAAGTGGAGCCCGGAGGCGAAGGACGATCTGGCGATGCTCTCCGAGGCGCTGGGCATCCGCTTGCGCGAGATCCTGCGCGAGGACATGAGCGGCGTGTACGGCGTCTTCACCAGCGCGGCGCTGGATCGCCGACCCAAGCCCGAGTACCAGTTCATGATCGGGTTCGGCTGCTCGCCCGAGAACGCCGAGGCGTTGACCGGCGCGGTCCTCCAGACCGTCGCCACGGTGAAGGCCGAGGGCGTGGATCCGCAGCTCGTCGCGAAGCTCGTCGAGCAGCGGCGCCGCGCGCTCGAGGTGCAGCTCGAGGACAACGGGTTCTGGATGGGCCAGCTCGCGGACCACCTGCGCCATGGGACCGATCCTCGCGAGGTGTCGAAGCTGGGGCGGATGATCGAGCGGGTGAGCGCGAAGGCGGTGCAGGGGGCGGCGCGGCGGTACCTGGGGCGCGACGTGGTGGACGCGTTGTTGATGCCGGAGGGGTAGGGGGCCGACGCGGGCGCGAAGGCCGACGTCGTGAGGGTGATCGCTGTCACGGCGCGCGACGATCCTGCACCCTAGGCTCGAGATCGATGCTGCCCCTGCGCGGATGGATCGTCGCGTGTCTCGTTGCGCTCGTGCTCCCCCTCCCGATCCCGGGCGGGGACGCGCGCGCGCAGCCCTCGGACGCGTCGGCGCCCGCAGAGTCCGCCGCCGAGGCCTTGCGATCGCACCACGGCGCGCTGCGACGCGCGCAGGCCGGCGGTGGCGACGTCGAGGCCCGGACGCAGGCTGTGGTCGATGCGCTGATCGACTACGCGTGGCTCACCGACGCCGCGCTGCGCGGCAAGGGCGGCGTGCGCCACGGGTGCGAGCCCCGGTGCGCGGAGCTCGAGGGCCTGCTCGCGCGCCTGGTCCGCCGCAACTACCTGCGCGTCCTCGGCGGCTCGTCGGACGGCGAGCTCGAGATCCTCGGCGAGGACCGCAAGCCCCGGGCGACCCGCGTCCGGACCCGCGTCCGGTGGTCTGCCGACGGCCGCACCCAGAGCGTCGACGTCGCGTACGTGATGCACGTGGTCGAGGGTCGGTGGATGGTCCGCGACGTGATCACCGACGGGGTGAGCCTGGCCGCGACGTACCGGCATGACTTCCACCGGATCCTCGAGGCGAAGGGGATCGATGGGTTGGTGGCGCAGCTGCAGGGGAAGCTGGCGGAGGTTGCCGCTCGGGAGTGAGGGGGAGGTCGCGGATCATCGCGCCCGCGCCCGCGGGAGCCTCGCCCCCCACCACGTCGCCGCCAACACCCCCGCGAACCCGCCGACATCCCGCAGCGCCGCGAAGCTCGCCAGCGCCCCGATCAACTGCATCGGGATCAACCACTTCGTCGGCACCGGCATCCCGAACAGCAGGTGCGTTTCCACGAGCACCGAGTGCCGGTGCCGCACCGCGAACGCGGGCAGCAGGATCGCGAGGACCGTGCGTTGACCCTGCACCATGGTGAACGCGAACTCGCTGCCCTGGCCGCCGCCCACCTGCCACAGGAACTCGGCGGTGGCCGCGGTCACCCCGGCGATCGCGACGCCGCCGACGAGGAGCACCTGCGTGCGGCGCTCGCCGATGAACACGCACAGCTCCATCGCGAACCAGTAGACCAACGCGAGCTGCACCACGCTCCACAGTCCGACGCCGCCCTCGCCCACCAGGCCGAACGTGACGAGCCGCCACAGCTGCCCCTGCTCCCACACGGCCGCGTCGAGCCGCAACCACGCGACGAGCGGCTGCAGCTCGAAGAACGCGTCGGCGAGCAGACCGATCGCGAGGGTGGCGAGCAGCGCCGCGAGGAACCGCGGCGGCCGGCCGCGGGCCGATGCGGCGAGCTCTCGCAGGGGGCTGCGCTGGAACATCGGCGAGAGTCTGCCCCGACGGCCGGGGCACCGCCAAGGGGGCGCCTCGGCGGCCGCTCGCTGCTATGCTGGAGTTCCCATGGTGGGCGAGCCAGCACATCGGCCGGATGACGCGGCGGCGTACCTCGAGCACGAGCGCGGGGCCGAGGCCCGGCACGAGCGCTGGGAGGGCAGCGCGTACGCGATGGTCGGCGCTTCGTGGGCGCACAACGTCATCACCGCGAACCTGACGGCGATCCTGCATCGTCTCGGTCGCGCGAACGGTTGCACGACGGTGTCCCAGGACATGAAGGTCCACGTGCCCGCGCGCGACGGCTTCGTCTACCCGGACATCGTGATGGTGTGCGATCCGCCGCGGTTCCTCGACGACGCGCGCGATGTGCTGCTCAACCCGACGCTCGTCGTCGAGGTGCTGTCGGACAGCACCGAACGCTTCGATCGCGGCGAGAAGGCCAACGGCTACCGGGCGCTCCCCAGCGTCCGCGCGCTGCTCTTGGTGTCCCAGCACCGCGCGCGGATCGAGTGCCAGGGCCGCGAGCCCGACGGGAGCTGGCGCCTGCGCGAGTACGAGGGCGACGCCGAGGCCGTCGTGCCGGGCCTCGCCGGAGTGGTCGCGCTCGCCGAGGTCTTCGCGGGCGCGTGGGCGTAGACCAGCGCCCGCGCCCGCGGCTCACTCGCGACCCGTCAGCAGCTCCACCACCCCGCGCGCGACGCCGCCGGCCGACGCAGGGTTCTGCCCGGTGACGAGCCGCTCGCTCACCACCACCTGCGGCTGCCAGTTCGCCGCGGGCACATGCGTCGCGCCCTTGGCCACCAGCGCGTCCGCCAGCAAGAAGGGCACCGTCTCGGCCAGGCCCGCCGCGCGCTCCTCGTCGTTGGTGAACGCGGCGACGCGCTTGCCCGCGACGAGTGGCGTGCCGTCGGCGAGCGTCACCCCGAGCAGGCCCGCGGGTCCGTGACACACCGCCGCGACCACGCCGCCGCGATCGTAGACGGCGCCGGCGATCCGAGCGAGGTCGGTCGCGCCTGGGAAGTCCCACATGGTGCCGTGGCCGCCCGCGAAGAACACGGCGTCGTAGCGCGTCGCGTCGACGTCCGCGGGCGCTGCGGTGGTCTGCAGCCGCTGCATGAACCCGGCGTCGTCGAGGTACTTGGCGTTGATCGGATCCTTGCGATCGACGCCGTCGAGCGGCACGGCGCCGCCCTTCACCGAGACGAAGTCGATCGTGGCGCCCGCGTGCTGCAGGACCTCGAAGGGATGCGTGATCTCCGAGAGGTACGCGCCCGTGGGCTTGCCGCCCGCGCCGCCGGTTCCGATGTTCGCGTGGCTGGTGAGGACGAAGAGGATGCGCTTGTTCATGACCACCAAGGGATGCACCCGACCGAGCCCATGCGGTAGTTCCATCGCAGCCACAATGCTTGTACCTTCGCTGTACAAGTGCCCCGCGCCGCCGCCAGCCTGGAGAATCTCGCGGTCTTCTGCCGCACGGTCGAGCTCGGATCGTTCACCCTGGCGGCGCGCGCCCTCGGCCTCACGCCGCAGGCCGCCAGCCGCGCGGTGACGCGGCTCGAGGCCGCGGTCGGCGTCGCGCTGGTGCGTCGCAGCACCCGTGCGGTGGCGCCCACCGAGCTGGGACGTCGCTACTACGAGCGGTGCCGCGAGGGGCTCGCCGTGCTCGGCGAGGCGACCGAGCAGCTCTCGGCGGGCCGCGGCGCGGTGGTCGGCGAGGTGCGGATCAGCATGCCGACGACCTTCGGCCACTTCCGCCTGCTGCCGGTGCTCGCGCGGCTGCGGGCGCTGCACCCGGCGCTGCGCCTGGTCGTCCACGTCTCGAACCACAACGTCGACTTCGCCCGCGAGGGCTTCGACCTCGCGGTGCGCCTCGGCGAGATCGATCGCGCCAGCTTCGTCGCGCGCAGCCTCGGCACCTACGGCCTGGGCCTGTTCGCGAGCCCCAGCTACCTCGCGCGCGCGGGCACCCCCGCCGACCTCGACGCGCTGCTCGAGCACGAGGCCATCGTGTTCGCGCGCCCGAGCACGGGTCGCGTGCTCCCCTGGGAGCTCGCCGGCGGCCGCAGCGTCACGCCGCGCCGCGCGTGGGTCGTCGCCGAGGACTTCCTCGCGTGCCTCGGGCTCGCCCGCGCCGGCGCCGGCATCGTGCAGAGCTACCACTTCCTCGTCGAGCGCGACGTCCACTCGGGCGCGCTCGTCGAGGTGCTGCCGCAGCACGCCGGCGCCGCGCGCCGCTTCTCGCTGGTCTACCCCAAGGGCAGCGCGACGACCCGAGCGGTGCGCGTGGTGATCGACCACGTGCTCGAGCACCTGCGACCCGGCCGCGCGGGGCGGTGACGATCGTTTGGCCAGCTGCTTTCCCGAACGATCGTGCGTCACGCCGTCGAACTCGCGCGTAGGCGGGCACACAGCCGCGGGCCAGGAAGGGGCGCACGCTCACGCCCATGACAAGGATGCGTCATCCCGCGGTCTCCGTCGGTCTCCTCCTGGCGTGCATCACGGCTCTGCTCGGCTCCGCGTGTGCCCACGACGATCCCACGCCGCGCAACGTCCACTTCGCCAGCAACAAGGCCGACCCGGTCGCGCAGGACGACTACGTCACCCTCGGTCGCGCCCTCGAGGCGATGCAGCGCGAGCCGAAGCTGCGCCTGCTGCTCGTCGGCCACACCGACGGCGATGGTTCCGACGAGCACAACCGCAAGCTCGCGTTCGATCGGGCGACTCGAATCCGCGACCTGCTGCTCGACGAGGATCCGTCGCTCGTGCACCGGCTCGAGCTGGCGTTCTTCGGCAAGGACCGACCGATCGCCGACAACGACACGCCCGAGGGCAAGGCCAAGAACCGGCGCGTCGAGCTGTACTTCTACTACCCGGAGTTCGGCACCCACAACGAGGTCAAGCTGCAGCGCGAGTTCGGCGGCAGCCTCGAGTTCCAGGCGTCGGCGTCGGCGTCCGTCGACTGAACGCCGCCGTCACTCCACCCACAGCTGCCGAGGTCGACGCCCCCAGCCCTAGCACGGCCCGGGACTCGCCCCTCGCGCCCGCGATCCGCCGCGCCAGCCGGACCCCCACTGCGGGCACGCCCCGTGGCCCTTTCGCGGCGGATCGTCCGCCGTCCGGTTACGGGCCTCGCCGCTTTGCTACCCTTCTAGTTGCCTTCGCGCGTACCGACCGAGCGAAAGTCCCACGCCCCATGATCTCTCGCATCGACAAGGACCACAGCCGCTTCCGCGAGATCGTGCGCGGGAAGATCCGCCAGAACCTGCGCAAGTACATCTCGCGCGGCGACATGATGAGTCGCAAGGGGCAGGACACCGTCACCATCCCGATGCCGCAGATCGACATCCCGCGCTTCACGCTGGGTGGGAACCAGAAGCAGGGCGTCGGGCA
>LNFM01001466.1_pt1 | contig 54008 bp, 54 predicted proteins | sample 596031 | NCBI WGS metagenome assembly LNFM01 (sample SAMN04254537, study PRJNA301005) | activated carbon metagenome | isolation source: dual media filters at the Ann Arbor, Michigan drinking water treatment plant | place: USA: Ann Arbor
TCGACGGCGTGCTCACCGATGGCCGCATCTACATCGACCAGCATGGCGAGACGGTGAAGGCCTTCGCCACGCTGGACGGCCACGGGCTGAAGCTGCTGAAACTGGGCGGCATCGAGCCGCTGGTGATCACCGGGCGCGACTCACCGGCGGTGCGCCGGCGCGTCGCCGACCTGGGGCTCGAGCACGCCGTCTACGGCGCACACGACAAGCTGGCGGCGGCGCACACGCTGCTGGCAGGGCTGGGCCTGGGCTGGGACACCGTGGCGGCCATCGGCGACGACTGGCCCGACCTGCCGCTGCTCACGCGCGCCGCCTTCGCTGCCGCGCCGGCCAACGCACATGCCGAGGTCAAGGCGGTGGTGCACCACGTCACCGCGGCCGCCGGCGGGCACGGCGCCGCACGCGAGTTCTGCGACTTGCTGCTGATGGCCGCCGGCCGCTACGCCGCGCTGCTGCAGGGCCATCTGCAGACGCTGGACGGGGCCTGAGCGCGCCCCGGTCCCGCAACGCACTGCGCAGCCTGCCCCATGAGCGTCGAGCTGCACCTGCCCGATCTGCCCGAGGTGCCCATCTCGCTGGGCCCGGCGCACGGCGCCGCGCCGCGACCGCGTCTGCCCTGGGCCTACCTGCCGCTGCTGCTGATGGCGCTGCTGGCGCTGGCCAGCTGGTGGCTGGTGAAAAACTCGCCGCGGCCCGTCACGGCCAGCGAAGAGCGCCCCGTGAGCAGTGAGCCCGACTACACGATGAGCGGCTTTGCGCTCGAGCGCTTCGACGCCGACGGGCGGCTGCGGCTGCGTATCGAGGGCGCGCACATGCGGCACTTCCCGGCCACCGACCGCTTCGAGATCGACGAAGCCCGCATCCACGCCGTGGCCGAAGACGGGCGCATCACCCTGGCCCTGGCACGCCAGGCGCTAGGCAATGGCGACGGCAGCGAGGTGCAGCTGCTGGGCGGTGCCGAGGTCACCAGCGACGACGGCAACGGCGCGCCGCTGCTGATGCGCAGCGAGTTCCTGCATGCCTTCCTGGTGACCGAGCGGGTGCGCAGCCACCTGCCGGTGGTGGTGCGCCTGGGCGCCAACGAATGGCGCGCCGGTGGGCTGGACTACGACCACGCGGCGCGCAAGCTGGAGCTGGCCGGCCCGATGCGCGCGCAGCTGGTGCCGCGGGTTTTGCCGGCGGCCAAGGCGGCGCGGTGAACGCCGCAGGTCCGTTTCGCGCCGGCGCGCCGGCGCCCTGCACCGTGCGGGCCGCCTGAGGTGAGCACGGCACCGCTGGTGTTCATCACCGGTGCGTCCAGCGGCATCGGCCAGGCACTGGCGTCGCGCCACGCGGCGGCGGGCTGGCGGCTCGCGCTGGTGGCGCGGCGCACGGCCGACCTGCAGGCCTGGGCCGCAGCGCAGGGCCTGGGGCCCGAGCGCTGTGCGGTGTACGGCGCCGACGTCGCCGTCACCGACAGCATCGTGCAGGCCGGGCAGGACTGCATCGCTCACCAGGGGCTGCCCGACGTGGTGATCGCCTGCGCCGGCGTCAGCATCGGCATGGACACGGCCGAGCGCGCCGACCTCGAGGTCATGCGCGAGATGTTCGCGCTGAACAATGTCGGCCTGGCCGCCACCTTCAATCCCTTCGTGCGTGGCATGCGCGAACGCGGCTCGGGCACGCTGGTGGGGGTGGCCAGCGTGTCAGCCATCCGCGGGCTGCCCGGCCACGGCGCCTACTGCGCCAGCAAGGCCGGCGTGGTGGCGTACTGCGAGAGCCTGCGTGTCGAGTGCCGCGGCGACGGCGTGCGCGTGATCACCTTGGTGCCGGGCTATGTGGCCACGCCGCTGACGGCGAAGAACACCTACCGCATGCCCTTCATGCTCGCGCCCGAAGTCTTCGCCGAACGTGCCTTCCGCGCCATCCAGGCCGGCCGCAGCTATGTCGTGATCCCGTGGCAGATGGGTGTGGTCGCCAAGCTGCTGCGCCTGCTGCCGAACGCCGTCTACGACCGCCTGCTGGCGCGCCGGGGACGCAAGCCGCGGCGCGGCTGAGGGGCCCCTTTGCGGCCCGCCGAAAGGCCCGCCCGGCCCGGGGCCCGTCGGCGGCATGACAGCATCGCGGTGCCATGATCGACGTCGTCGTCTTCTTCTTCCTGCTGGGTGTGCTGGCGCGCCTGGTCAAGAGCGACCTGCGCCTGCCCGAGGCGCTGTACGAGACGCTGTCCATCTACCTGCTGCTGGCCATCGGCCTGAAAGGCGGCATCGAGCTCAGCAAGCAGCCGCTGGCCGCGCTGGGGCCGCAGGTGGCGGTCTGCATGGCGCTGGGCTTTGCCATCCCGTTTGTGTTGTTCCCGCTGGCGCGCGCGCTGCGGCTGGGGCGCGCCGACGCCGCGGCGCTGGCGGCGCACTACGGCTCGGTCAGCGTCGTCACCTTCGCGGTGGCCACGGCGGCGCTCACACGGCAGGGCATCGCGTACGAGAGCCACGCCGCGCTGTGGGTGGCGGTGATGGAAGCGCCGGGCCTGGTGGCCGGCATCCTGCTGGCGCGCATGGGCGGCGGCGGTGCGGGCGACTGGCGCCGTGTCACGCATGACGTGCTCTTCGGCAAGAGCGTGCTGCTGCTGATGGGCGGGCTGGTCATCGGTGCGGTGGCCGGTGTCGAGGGCACGGCGCCGATCGAAGCCGTGTTCATCGACCCGTTCAAGGGCGTGCTGGCGCTCTTCCTGCTGGAACTGGGCCTGGTGGCGGGGGGCCGGCTGGCCGAGGTGCGGCGCTTCGGCGCGGCGGTGCTGGTGATCGGGCTGGGCGCGCCGCCGCTGCTGGCTGTGGCGGGTGCCTTCACCGGGCTGGCGCTGGGCCTGTCGACCGGCGGCGTGGCACTGCTGGCCACGCTGGCGGCCAGTGCCAGCTACATCGCCGCGCCGACGGCGATGCGCATCGCCGTTCCCGAGGCCAACGCGGCGCTGTCGATCACGGCCGCGCTGGGCATCACGTTTCCGTTCAACATCGTGTTCGGCATCCCCCTGTACATCGCACTGGCACAGAGGCTCACGGCATGACGCTTTCCAAGCACCCCAAGACCCTGCTCGTCATCGTCGCCGAGGCCGTTCTGGAAAGCCGGCTGGTGCGCGACGCGCGCGAGCGCGGCGCGCAAGGCTGGACCGTCACCGAAGTGCACGGCGGCGGCCACGAAGGTGTGCGCGAAGGCGCCTGGGAAGCCGATCGCACGGTCGAATTGAAGGTGATCTGCGACGCCGCGGTGGCCGACCTGATTGCCCAGCACGTGCTGACCACCTATGCGCCGCACTACAGCGTGGCGCTGTACTTCAGCGCCGTGGCGGTGCTGCGGCCCGAACGGTACTGATGACGCGCTGGGGCTGAGCACCGGGCAGCAAAAAGGGCACCCTGGGGTGCCCTTCGTGTTTGCAGCCTGAGAGGGGCTGCGATGCCGGTCGGGATCAGTAACCACCGCGGCTGCCGCCGCCGCTGCCACCACCGTAGCCACCACCGCTGCCGCCGCCACCGCTGCGGCCACCGCCGCTGCCGCCACCGCCGTAGGGGCTGCGGCCACCGCCACCGCCGCCACCGCCGTAGGGGCTGCGACCACCGCCGCCGCCGGCACCACCGCCGCCTGCGCCACCGCTGCCGCCACCGCCGTAGCCGCCGCCACCGCCGCCGTAGCCACCACCACCGCCGCCGCCGTAGCCGCCGCCACCACCGCTGCGGCCACCACCGCCACCGCCGAAGCCACCCGGGCGCTCTTCACGCGGACGCGCTTCGTTGACGACGACCGCGCGGCCGTCGATCGGCTGACCGTTCATGCCGTTGATGGCTGCCTGGGCCTCGGGGTCCGAACCCATTTCCACGAAACCGAAGCCCTTGGAGCGGCCGGTTTCACGGTCCATCATGACCTTGGCGGACGTGACGGTGCCGAATTGCGAAAAAGCCTGGAGCAGCGAGTCGTCGCGCACCGAATAAGCCAGATTACCTACGTACAGTTTGTTTCCCACGGGGAGCCCTCAAAAGAACCAGTCAAAAACCATGCGGAGCTCAACCCTGCGTGAACCAATCATGCGAAAGGTGCGGCTGCCAGACACAGACTCCCTATTAGGGCACTGCTGAACGAAGCATGTAAAGAAGCCACGCGTCAAGTGTTGTTTTCGCGCCCCGCGGATTAACCCGAGCGTGTCCCGTCCCGCCTGCCCAGCGTGCACCACTCCGGCGCGCACGCCGAAGAAGCGCCGCCAGCCCCTACGATCGCGACATGGATCTGCTGAAGCCGCTCATCGCCCTGCTGGCCATCGTGAACCCCATCGGCGTGGTGCCGTTTTTCATCCACTTCACGCAGACCTTCACCCGCCAGCAGCGCCAGCGCACGATACGCATCAGCTGCTTCACCGCCTTCCTGGTGATTGCCGTCAGCGCCGTGGCGGGGCTCAAGGTGATCGAGTTCTTCGGCATCTCGCTGGCCTCGTTCCAGGTCGGCGGCGGCACGCTGCTGCTGATCAGTTCGCTGGCCATGCTGAATGCCCAGCCCGCCGAGAGCACCCCCGGCGACGTCGATGAAGGCAACGAGAAGGTCGACGCCGGCGCCAGCATCGCCGTCGTGCCGCTGACCATCCCGCTGCTGACCGGCCCGGCCACGATCTCGACGGTGGTGATCTACGCCGAGAAGACGCGCTACCTGTGGCAGATCGGCGTGCTGGTCGGCTACGCCGTGGTCATCGCGCTCGTCACCTACCTCGTCTTCAGCGCCTCGGGGCGCATCGCCAAGGTGCTGGGCCGCACCGGCATCAACATCATGACGCGGCTGATGGGGCTGATCCTGGCCGCCATGGCCGTGGAACTGCTGGCCGACGGGCTGACCAAGCTCTTCCCCGTACTGGCCAGCCACATCGCGCGGTGAGCGCCGGGTCCATCGGGAACTGCAAGCATGAACGACAGCACACCGGTCTTCGATCACATCGTCGTCGGCGCCGGCACCGCCGGCTGCCTGATAGCCAACCGCCTCTCGGCCGACCCGCGCTGTCGCGTGCTGCTGCTGGAAGCCGGCGGGCGAGACGACTACCACTGGATCCACATCCCGGTGGGCTATCTCTACTGCATCGGCAATCCACGCACCGACTGGCTCTACTTCACCGAGGAAGACGCCGGGCTGAACGGCCGCCAGCTGCGTTACCCGCGCGGGCGCGTGCTGGGCGGCTGCAGCAGCATCAACGGCATGATCTACATGCGCGGCCAGTCGCGCGACTACGACGACTGGGCCCGGCTCAGCGGCGACGATGCCTGGAACTGGGCGGCCTGCCTGCCGTTCTTCAAGCAGCACGAGGACCACTGGCGCGGCGCCGACGAGGCCCACGGTGCCGGCAATGAATGGCGGGTGGAAAAGCAGCGGCTGCGCTGGGAGATCCTGGAAGCCTTCGGCGCCGCGGCCCAGGAAGCAGGCATCCCGGCCACCGACGACTTCAACCGCGGCAACAACGAAGGCGTCGGCTACTTCGAGGTCAACCAGCGGCGCGGCGTGCGCTGGAACACCAGCAAGGCTTTCCTGCGCCCGGCGCAGGGGCGACCCAACCTGCAGGTGTGGACGGGCGCCACCACCCAGCGCTTGCTGCTGGAGGGGCAGCGCGCCGTCGGCGTCGAAGTGCAGCGCACTGGGGGCGGCGCGCCGCTGCAGGTACGCGCCGCGCGCGAGGTGGTGCTGTGCGCCGGTGCGGTGGGCACGCCGCAGCTGCTGCAGCTGTCGGGCATCGGGCCGGGGGCGCTGCTGCACGAGCACGGCATTGCCGTGCGGCACGAGCTGCCCGGCGTCGGCGAGAACCTGCAGGACCATCTGCAGATCCGTGCCGTGTTCGCGGTGGAAGGCGTCAGGACGCTCAACACCATCGCCAACTCGGCCTGGGGCAAGATGGGCATCGGGCTCGAATACCTGCTGCGCCGCAGCGGGCCGATGAGCATGGCGCCCTCGCAGCTGGGCGCTTTCACGCGCTCGTCGGCCGAACACGTCTGGCCCAACGTCGAGTACCACGTGCAGCCGTTGTCGCTGGACGCCTTCGGCCAGCCGCTGCACAGCTACAACGCCTTCACCGCCAGCGTGTGCAACCTGAACCCGACGTCGCGGGGTTTCGTGCGCATCCGCAGCCCGCACCTGCAGGACGCGCCGCGCATCCAGGCGCGTTACTTGTCGACGCCCGAAGACCGCCAGGTGGCGGCCGATTCGCTGCGCCTGACGCGCCGCATCGCCGCCATGCCGGCGCTGGCGAAGTACCGGCCGCAGGAAGTCAAACCCGGCGTGCAGTTCCAGAGCGACGATGAACTGGCGCGGCTGGCCGGCGACATCGGCACCACCATCTTCCACCCCGTGGGCACCTGCCGCATGGGCCGCGCAGGCGAGGTCGGCGCCGTCGTGGACCCGCGGCTCAAGGTGCAGGGCCTGGACGGTCTGCGCATCGCCGACGCCAGCGTGATGCCCACCATCACCAGCGGCAACACCAACTCGCCCGTGCTGATGATCGCCGAGCGCGCGGCGGCCTGGCTGTTGCAAGACGGACAAGACGCGCGAGGCTGAAGCGCGGCGGGTATGTCCGGATGGTGCTGCCGGACCGCGTTGTTACATTCATGACACCTGTGGCGGTGGGCGAGCTTGTCGTCGCCGTCCCGCGGGGGCCTGAGGAGACAACGGACAGAATTCGAAGCACGGTACAGCAGACCGGCCCCGCAGATGGGCAGGCTTTCGGGCGTCGCAGGTCGGCGCCTTTTTCATGCCTGCAGCGGCGGAACTGGGCGCCCTTTGCCCGGCCTTTCGCACCACCGGCGCATCGCCGCAGGCCTAGGATGGTGGGTGCAACCCCTTGAGAGCCCGCCATGTCCGTGAACCCTGAACTGCGCAAGCTGGACATCGACATCCCCTCGCAGCCGCAGTCGCTGGTGCAGCTGTCGCTGCTGCTGGCCGAGGACGACATCAACCTGCAGGCCGTGGCCAGCCTCATCGAGACCGACATGGCACTGGCGGCCGCGGTGATGAAGGCGGTGAACTCGTCGCTCTACGGCCTGAAGGGCCGCGTGCAGAGCGTGCACCAGGCCATCAGCTACCTGGGCATGCGCGAGGTGGCCGGCATCACCTTCGAAATGGGCCTGCGCGCGGCCTTCCCGCCCGCGCCCGAGCTCGATCCGCTGTGGGACCGCGCCGGCAAGCGTGGCCTGCTGATGGGCCGGCTGGCCTCGCGGCTGTCGCTTGACGCCTGGGCCGCGCATTCCGCCGGCCTGTTCGAGGAATGCGGCAAGGCCGTGCTCTTCCGCCACGCCACCGACCACTACCGCGCCATGTTGCGCGCGGCCGGCAGCGACACCGAACTGGCGACGATGGAACACGCCGGGTTCGGCGTCAGCCACGACGCGCTGGGCGCCGCGCTGTGCGAGAGCTGGGGCCTGGGCCCGGCCGCGGTGGCCAGCGTGCGCCACCACGTCGAGGCGCAGGCGCACTACCGCCTGCCCGAGGCCGAAGGGCGGCGCTCGATCTGCGCGCTGTCGGTGCTGGCGCAGGTGCTGATGCACGAGCCCGACGCGCTCGACACGGCCGTGATGGCCATCGCGCAGGCCGCCGATCTCGACGAGACGCTGGTGCTGCGCGCCGCGCGTCAGACGCACGAACAGCTGGAAGAGGCCGCGGCTCAAGGCCGCTGAGCGTGCCCGAGCCCCCTGATGAAGGGCGTTGACGTCGTAAGGTTCAGGAAAGCCCGTCTGTCCAGGCCGGCCCGGCTTCGGTAGGCTCGCGCCCTCTCTGGCTGATCGGGCCCCACCGCCCGCCCCCACACCATGGCTTCGACCGTTACGCCCGACGCGCTCGCGCTGCAGCGCCTGTACCACTGGGAAAAGACCAGCCCCGACCGCGTCGCGCTGACGCAGCCGCTGGGCGGCGGGCCGGTGCGCGACTACACCTGGCGCGACGTCGTCGACCAGAGCCGGCGCATGGCCGCCCACCTGCAGAGCCGGGGCCTGCAGCCCGGTGACAAGGTGGCGCTGCTGTCGAAGAACACCGCGCACTGGCTGATGGCCGACTTCGCGATCTGGATCGGCGGCTTCGTCTCGGTGCCGCTGTACCCCACGCTGGCGGCGGGAACGATCCGCCAGATCCTCGAGCACAGCGAGGCGAAAGTGCTTTTTGTCGGCAAGCTCGACGGCTGGGAGGGCATGAAACCCGGCATCCCGGCCGGGCTGCCCTGCATCGCGCTGCCGCTGGCGCCCGACGACGGGGCCAAGGCCTACCCGCGCTGGGAAGACATCACCGCCAAGACCGAGCCGCTCAAGGGCGAGCCGGTGCGCAACGCCGACGAGCTGGCCACCATCATGTACACCTCGGGCACCACCGGCGCGCCCAAGGGCGTGATGCACAGCTTCGCCACCTTCGCCTGGGGTGTGCAGAGCGGCCTGAAGCGGGTGCCCATCGACAACAGCGCCCGCATGCTGAGCTATCTGCCGCTGAGCCACGTGGCCGAACGCACGCTCGTCGAACACGGCATGCTGGCCACCGGCATGCACGTGTTCTTTGCCGAGAGCCTGGACACCTTCACGTCCGACCTGCAGCGCGCGCGGCCCACGGTGTTCTTCAGCGTGCCGCGGCTGTGGGTGAAGTTCCAGCAGGGCATCAACCAGAAGATGCCGCCGGCCAAGCTCGACCGGTTGTTGAAGATCCCCATCCTGGGCGGCATCGTGCGCAGGAAGATCCTCAAGGCGCTGGGCCTGCAGGACTGCACCTGGGCCGCAGGCGGCGCCGCGCCCATGCCGCCCGAACTGCTGCGCTGGTACAACAAGCTCGGCCTGGACCTCGTCGAGGTCTACGGCATGACCGAGAACTGCGGCGTCAGCCACGCCACGCTGCCGGGCAAGCAGCGCCCGGGCACCGTGGGCCTGCCCTACGACGGCGTGCAGAGCCGCATCGACCCGGTGACGAGCGAGATCCAGATGAAGGCACCCTGCCTGATGCTGGGCTACTACAAGGAACCCGAACTCACGCGCCAGGCCTTCACCGACGACGGCTGGCTGCACACCGGCGACAAGGGCGCGCTCGACGCCGAGGGCAACCTGAAGATCACCGGCCGCGTGAAGGACCTCTTCAAGACCAACAAGGGCAAGTACGTGGCGCCGGCGCCTATCGAAGACCGGCTCGTCATGCACCCGGCGGTGGAAGCGGTGTGCGTCACCGGCGCCAACCTCGGCCAGCCGCTGGCGCTGGCGATGCTGAACCCCGAAGGCGTGAAACGTTCGCTGGACGCCGCCGGCCGTGCCGAGCTGGAAATGTCGATGACCGTGCACCTGAAGGCCGTCAACGACCTGCTGGACCCGCACGAGCAGATCGACTGCGTGGTGCTGATGGCCGAAGCCTGGACGGTGGACAACGACATCATCACGCCCACCTTCAAGGTCAAGCGCAACCGCATCGAGGACCTGTTCGCGCAGAACTACGACACCTGGGTCGGCATGCGCAAGAAGGTGGTCTGGTACGCGAAGTAGCCGGTGACCGGCCGCCGATGGGCCGGCGTCAGGGGGCGGAGGCGGCCGAGGCCGCCGACGCCGGCTTCGTGGGCACCATCACGCCGGCGGCCAGCGGGATCTCCTCGCTGACGGTGATGCCGGTGACGTAGTGGCGGGTCTCGCCGAAGCAGCTGCCGGGCAGGCCCACCTTCTCTTCGTAGTGCAGCGCCACGCGTTTGCCCATGGCGCGCGTGACCTGCGCGGCCACGTCGTCGTCCCAGATCGTGAAGAGGAACTTCTCGGGCGTGGTGCCGGGCAGCGAAACCAGGGCCAGCTCACCTTCCCAGGTCTTGCACAGCCAGCCTTTGTTCGACAGCTTCTGCACCCAGCCGGCACGTTCGCCGCTGGAATAGCTCCAGCTCAGCGCGGCCCAGAAATACAGCGCCAGCAAGGCAGCGAGCGCGGCGAGGGGCAGGACGACACGTTTGAACATGGGGTGGGGGCGCGGGCGACAAAGCTAGCGATTATCGGGTGCGCCAACTCGCCGCCCGGCCTGCCACCGGGCTTACTTCGTGTTGGCCTTGAAGCTCGTGAACACGCGCGTCTGCACGCGCCGGATGTCCTGCGGCACGGCGTCGGGCACGGTGAACTTGGCGATGTCGGTGGCGCTCGGGAAGACCGTGGGGTTCTCGGCCACGGCCTTGGTGACGAACTTCTTCGAGGCCGCGTTGGGGTTGGCGTAGAAGACCTTGTTCGTCAGCGACGCGTGCACCTCGGGGCGCAGGATGTAGTTGATGAACAGGTGCGCGTTTTTCGGGTGCTTGGCGTCCTTGGGGATGGCCATGGTGTCGAAGAAGAGCGTGGCGCCCGTCGGCGGGATGAGCGCCTGGATGTCCTGGCCGCTCTTGCTGTCGATGGCGCGCTGGCGTGCGATGTTGATGTCGCCCGAGTAGCCCATCACCACGCACAGCTGGCCGGCGGCCAGGTCGTTGATGTAGCCCGACGAAGAGAAGCGCGTGACGAAGGGGCGGGCCTTGCTCAGCACCTCGCGCGCGGCGTCGTAGTCCTTGGCCACCTTGCTGTAGGGCGCCTTGCCGGCGTAGATCATGGCCACCGGCAGCACCTCGGACGCCGAGTCGAGCACGTTGATGCCGCAGCCCTTCAGCTTGCTGGCGTACTCGGGCTTGAAGATCAGGTCCCAGGGGTTGGCGGGCATGGGCGTGCTGCCCAGGGCGGCCTTGACCTTGCCGTTGTTCACGCCCACGGTGACGTAGCCCCACATCCAGGTCACGAGGTGCTGGTTGCCGGGGTCGACACCGGCCAGCTTCTCGAGCAGCGCGGGGTCGAGGTTGCCCCAGTTCGTGAGTTGGGCGCGGTCGAGCTTCTGGAACAGGCCGCCGGCGATCTGCGTCTTGGCGAAGTGCGCGCTGGGCACCACGATGTCGTAGCCGCTGCTGCCGGCCACCAGCTTGGCCTGCAGGATCTCGTTGGCGTCGTAGTTGTCGTAGCGGACCTTGATGCCGGTCTCTTTCTCGAAGTTCTTCAGCGTGTCGTCGGCGATGTAGTCCGACCAGTTGTAGATGTTCAGCACCTTGGGCTCGGCGGCCTGGGCGGCGGCGCCCAGCGCCGTGCCGGCCAGGGCCAGTGCGAGCAGAGTGCGGGTGACGAGGCGGGGCGTGGTCATGGCAAGGGGTTCCTCTCGGGTAGGTCCGGGGTGCGTCCGGGGTATGAACCGGGCGTGAACCGGGGACGGAAGACCAGGGGTTAACGCAGCGGGCGACATTCTGGCCGACGCCGCCGGTGGCCGGTTTTCACCAGGGGATGACCGCGCCGTCCCAGGCAAAAAGGCCACCGCTGTGTTCGGCCTGCAGGCCATCGAGCACCACGAGCAGGTTGCGCGCCGCGTCGTCGGGCGCCGTGGCTTCGGCGTCGCCGAGGATAGGTGCGGACAGCGCAGAGCTCACCGTGCCCGGATGCAGGGCGGCCAGCACCGCCAGCGGGCGCTTGCGTGCCACCTCGATGGCAGCGGTGTGCAGCAGCTGGTTCAGCGCGGCCTTGCTGGCGCGGTAGCCGTACCAGCCGCCCTTGCGGTTGTCGCCGATGCTGCCCACGCGCGCCGACAGCACGGCCAGCAGGCCCCGCTGCTTCAGCGGCAGCAGGTCGTGAAAGTGCTTGAGCACGAGGGCCGGGCCGATGGCGTTGACGGCCAGCGCTTGCGCCAGCGTGGCCGGGTCGAGATCGGCCAGCCGCTTTTCGGGTGAACGCGGCCCCAGTTGCAGCACCCCGGTGGCGCAGACCAGCAGGTGCAGCGGGCCGGCGGCACGCAGCTGCGCCGCGGCGGCCTCGAGGCTGGCCTCGTCGCTGAGATCCACCGCAGGTGAGCCGCGGCGCGACAGCGCATGCACGCGGGCGCAGCGCGGGTCGGCCTGCAGCGCACGCACGAGCGCGCCGCCGATGGCGCCGCTGGCGCCGATCACCGCGGCGGCGTAGCCCTCGGGCAGGCTGTTCATGACGCCGCCGTGGGCGGCGCGGCAGGTCGGCGCAGGAACATGCCCCAGCCTTCCATCGTCATCACGTCCTCGCCGTGCTGGTTGCGCACCGTCCAGCGGCTGCGCACCAGGCCGACGTGCGGCTTGCTGTTCATCGGTCTTGCTTCGACGATGTCCATGCGCACACGCAGCGTGTCGCCGGGAAAGACGGGCTTGAGCCAGCGCAGGTTGTCGATGCCGGGGCTGCCCTGGCTGGCGGCGTCGAGCAGGTAGCCGTCGCACATCATGCGCATCGTCATCGCGCAGGTGTGCCAGCCACTGGCGCACAGGCCGCCGAAGAGCGTTTCGCGGGCGGCGTCTTCGTCGAGGTGGAAGGGCTGGGGGTCGAACTGGCGCGCGAACTCGAGGACGGCTTCGCGCGAGACCGGCGTGTGGCCGAATTCCATGACGTGGCCGGCGGGAAAGTCCTCCCAGTAAAGACGGTAAGTGCGTGGGGCGTTCATGGGTGGGCAGCATAGCGGCGCCACAATCGGCTTTCGTCCACACCCGGCATCGCCCCATGAGTCTGCTGATCCTCGGCCTCGTCCTCTTTCTCGGTGTGCACTCGGTGCGCATCTTTGCCGATGGCTGGCGCACACGTGTGCGGGCGCAGTACGGCGAGATGGCCTGGAAGGGCGTCTACACGCTGCTCTCGGTGGCCGGCTTCGTGCTCATCGTCTGGGGCTACGGCGAGGCACGCCAGCAGCCCATCGTGCTGTGGGGCTCGCCGAGCTGGACACGCCACGCCGCCGCGCTGTTGACGCTGTTCGCCTTCCTGATGCTCTTCGCCGCCTACGTGCCGGGCAACGCCATCAAGGCCAAACTCAAGCACCCCATGGTGCTGTCGGTGAAGGTCTGGGCCATCGCCCACCTGCTGGCCAACAACACGCTGGCCGACCTGCTGCTCTTCGGCGGCTTCCTGCTCTGGGCGGTGCTCGACTACCGCTCGGCGCGCCAGCGCGACCGCGCCGCCGGCACCGTCTACCCGCCCGGCCGCGCGCTGCCCACCGTCATCACGCTGGCCGTCGGCCTGGCCGCCTACGCCGGCTTTGCCTTCTGGGCCCACATGGCCTGGATAGGCGTGCCGCCCTTCGGCCGCGGCGCGGGCTGATGTCTATGCTGATGCCTGGATCGATGCCAGGGTGATGCGGCCATGAACGAAGCCCTGCTCTGGACGCTGAGCGTCGCGCTCATCGTCGCCGGCCTCGCCGGCACCGTGTTGCCGGCGCTGCCCGGCACGGCCTTCGTGCTGGGCGGCATCGTGCTCGGTGCCTGGATCGACGACTTCACCCGTGTCGGCGCCGGCACGCTGGCGCTGGTGAGCGTGCTGGCGGTGCTGGCCTGGGCGCTGGACTACGTCGCTGGCCTGCTGGGCGCGCGCCGCGCCGGGGCCAGCCGGCAGGCGCTGGTGGGCGCGGCCGTGGGCACGGTCGTCGGCCTGTTCATGGGGCTGATCGGCGTCTTCTTCATGCCGCTGGTGGGTGCCGCGGTGGGCGAATACATGGCGCGCCGCGACGAGCAACGCGCCTGGAAGGTGGGCCTGTCGACCTGGCTGGGCATCATGGTCGGCCTGATCGCCAAGGTGGTGATCGCCTTCATGATGATCGGCATCTTCATCGCCGCGCTGCTGTTCTGAGGTGCGCGGCGCGGCCGGGCGCCGCGGCGGCTAGACCGGCTGGCGTTGCCCGTCCTCGAGCTTGTAGACGCGCGGCGGCGCGGCGCCCTGGTCGCCGGCGGGCAGGCACACGCCGTAGCGGAAGGGCCCTTCCTCGCGCCCCGGGAACTCGAAACGCAGATCGCGGAACCAGGCACAGCGCTCGCCGGCCGCGTCCTGCTGCACCTGCAGCAGCGCCGGCGTCTGCGCGAACCAGCGGTAGAAGGCGAAGGCTTCGGCGTTCCAGGCTTCCTGCACCCAGCCCGGCGTGCCGGCGGCGCCGAAACGCGGCACCGTCTGCCACGTGGCCTGGGCGACGGGCAGGTAGGGCGCAGAGTAGCGGCGCAGGAAATGGCTGTCGGCGTCGGCCTGCAGCGCTTCGCTGCGGCGCGTGTTGACGTGGGCGACGTGGTAACGCTGGCCGTCGAAGACCGACACCGTCCAGTTGAAGGGCGAGGCCGGGCGCGGCATCACGGTGACCACTTGCGCGGCCATCCCCAGTGCGCGCGCATGGCGTTCGCCGACGTCCAGCGCTTCGTACTGCCCGACGGTGGCCAACCCGACCCAGGCCGCTGCCGCCGCCAGGCCCAGCCCGGCCGGCCAGCGCCGCCGCGGGAAGGCTGCCGCCAGCGCCAGCCCGGCCAGCAGCGTGCCGGTGAAGGCCAGGTCGATGATGAACATCGAGCCCAGCCCGAAGCGCTGGTTCGACAGCGGGGCCAGCAGCATGGTGCCGAACTGCGTGATCCAGTCACCCGCGATGTGGATGGCGATGGCGGCGCAGGCGATGGGGTACAGGCTCTTCCATCCCCCACGCTGGCCCCGTGTGACGGCAAAGGCCTGCGCCAGCAGCCACGCCACGCCCCAGGCCCACAACGGCAGCAGCAGCAGCGAGTGCGTGATGCCGCGGTGGTGCAGCAGGTAGGCCACGTCGCCGAAGCTGCGGGCGACGATGTCGATGTCCGGAAAGGCGCCGGCCACCAGGCCGACGACAACCGCCTGCCAGGGTTGTGGTGCGGCCGGCGCACCATCCCAGGCGGCCGTCAAGCGGCCGGCGACGGCGACGCCGGGTGTCGCGGCCAGCGGCATCGGGTCGCGGGCCACGATCAACCGCGCCACCAGCGCGCCCGAAAGGGCGTGGGTCAGGGTGTCCATGGCGGCGCAGCATGGCGCAAGCGGGAAGACGTTGTGGGGCCTGGGGCCGGCCTGCGCTCGCCGCGACAGCGCGCGGCCCTTGCTACTTGTCCGAAGGTGAGATGTCGGCCAGCGGCCTGATCAGCGCTTCGCCCTCGGCCGTGCCCGGGCTCACGGCCCGCGACACCGGCCAGGCGCGCAGCCACTCGGGCGGGCAGGGCTGCAGCAGCGGCGCCAGCGCGGCGGGCGACTGCTCGGCACGCGACAGCCACGGCCCCCACGCCTCGGGTGCCAGCAGCACCGGCATGCGGTCGTGGATGGGCGCCATCAGCGGGTTGGCCTCGGTGGTGACGATGCAGCAGGTGAGCACCCACTCGGCGTCTGCGCTCGGCCGCCAGGCCTCGAACAGGCCGGCCATCGCCAGCAGCCCGCCGTCGGCGGCGCTGATGTACCAGGGCTGCTTGGGTGTCTTCGCGGGTTGCCCGGCGGCCGGCGGCTGCCATTCGTAGAAGCCGCTGGCGGGCAGCAGGCAGCGCCGGCGCCGCGCCGGCTGGCGGAAGGAGGGCTTGTCGAAGAGCCCTTCGGCGCGCGCGTTGTTCAGCTTGTGGCCGATGCTGGCGTCCTTGGCCCAGTGCGGCACCAGGCCCCAGCGCATCAGCTCGGCGACACGTTCGCCTTCACGCGTTTCGTAGACCACCGGCACGGGGGACTGCGGCGCGACGTTCCAGCGCTTGGGGAAGGGCACGACACGCGTGAGGCTGAAACCCGAGACCAGCGTGTTGGGGTCGTAGGCCACGACGTAGCGTCCGCACATGGCTGCATGGTGCCATGGGCCGTGCCGCGCCGCGTCCACCGGGGGCCGCCGCCGCAGCGTCCCTCGTTCGGGGCCCCCGGCCGGGGGCCCGCCGGCGCCCGACCTCGGGGCGATGGTGAGGCCGCGGGTCCGTCGCGACCATGGCGGCACCCCACCCACTCTCCGGGAGCCCGCGATGAACCTGCTGAACCTCCTGCTGCCCTGGCGCCGCGAACCGGTGGCGCAGCGCCACCCGCGGCCCGACGAGGCCGTGCTGCCGGCGCTGGACGCCGAAGAAGAAGACCGGCCGCGCGCCTGCGGCTGGTTCGATTCCAGCCACGACCTGCAGCACGGCCTGAGCGTGCGTGAACACGCCAGCCCCGACACGCTGGCACGTGAACTGCCGCTGTCGAACTGGCTGGAACTGCAGCTCTCGGGCTGGCGGCCTGGTGTGTCGGTTGCACACCCGACATAACGCACCGCCCGGGCCCAGGCATCATCGCGAAGGTGCGTGATGACACGGAGCGAACGATGACGATCTGGAGATGGGCCGCCGTGGCGGCCGTGGCGGCGACCACCCTGCTGGCCGCCTGCGGCGGCGGCGACGACCGCACCAAGGCCCAGGTGCGGCTGGTGAACGCCAGCAACGGTTATGCGCAACTGGACTGGCGTGTCGACGACCAGCTGCGCCAGGGCGCCGTGGCCTACGGCGACACCGCCAGCTACGCCGAGGCCGACCCCGGCAAGACGAACACGCTGGCCCGCGCCGGTTCGGGCACCGCGCTGCTCACCTTCAACCCCGCCGTGGACAAGCGCAAGCACTACACGCTGCTGGCCTACGGCCCGCAGGGCAGCCTGAAGCAGCTGCTGCTGGACGACAACGCCGGCGCGCCCGCCGACAACCGCAGCCTGCTGCGCGTGGTGAACGCCGCGCCCGACGCCGGCGCGCTGGACATCTACCTCACCGGGCCGACCGACACGCTGGCCGAATCGGTGCCGGTGCAGTCGGGCGCGGCCGTCGACGCGGTGGGCAACTGGCTCACCGTCAACAGCGGCAGCTACCGCCTGTGGGTCACGGCCACGGGCAGCAAGACCGACGTGCGTCTGGACGTGCCGGCCCTGGCGCTGGCCAGCAAGCAGGTCGTGACCTTGGTGATCTCACCCGCCACCGGCGGCGTGCTGGTGCAGGGCCTGGTGCTGACGCAGCAGGGCGCCATCGCCGCGCTGGCACCGACGCAGGCGCGTGTGCGCGTGGTGGCCGGGCTGGACGCTGCCGGCAGCGTCAACCTGCGTGTGGGCGGTGCGCCGGTGCTGTCGAACGTCAACGCGCCGGCCGTCACGCCCTATACGCTGGTGCCGGCGGGTGAACAGGCCGTGGTGGTGACGGTCAACGGCAGCGCGCAGCCCGGCAGCAGCTTCACGCTGACGGCCGGCGCCGATTACACGCTGCTCGTCTACGGGCCGGCCGACGCGGCGCTGGTGCGCTGGGTCGGCGACGACAACAACCTGCCCAGCGACCGCACACGCGCCAAGCTGCGGCTTGTGAATGCCGTCGAGGGCTTGAGCGGGCCGATCTCCCTGAGCGCCGACTTTTCGCCGGTGGCCGACAGCGTGGTGGCGGGCACCGCGTCGGCCTATGGTGGCGTCGATGCGACGACGACGGCGCAGCTGTCGGTTTCGGCCACGGGCACGGCCGGGCCCTTGTTCAGCGCCGTCGACCAGACCTTCGTCGCGGCGGCGAACTACAGCGTCTTCCTGGTCGGCAGCGCCGCCGCACCCGTGGGCATCGTGCGCAAGGATCGGTGATCAGGTTGCCAGCCGGCCGGCATTGAAGTCCTGCACGGCCTGGAGGATCGCCGCGGTAGACGACGAAGGCGCTGTGCGCCGCCGGCGAACCTGCGCGCATCAGTCGAGCAGCCGCTTCTGCCCGCTCAGCTGCTGGATGTCGGTGATGTCCTGCACGGTCTCCAGGCAGCCCAGATAGCGACCTTCCTCGCCGTGCACGGCCAGGTAGCGGATGTGCAGCTTGCGGCCTGCCATGTCGATCCAGAAGTCGGCGCTGGCGCGGCGGCCGGCCTTGAAGTCGGCCAGGATCTGCTCGACCATGTGCAGGCTCTTGGGCGGGTGGCAGTTCTGCACGTTCATGCCGATGACGCCGCGCGAGCGCGGAAAGATCTTGGCCAGGTTCTCGTGGCTGAAATAGCGCACGCGGTCGTCGGCGTCGACGAACGAAAGCTCCACCGGCAGCGTATTGAGGATGGCCGCGAGCACGTGCTTGTCCAGCCCCGCGGACAGGTCTTCGATGCTGCCCTGCATGAGTTCGCGCGCCAGCGCCTGGAAACGCTGGCGCGTATCGGCGCCCAGGCCGGCTTCCAGCACCTCGATGCCGGTCACGATGTCGTCGCTGTCCTGCGCCGAGAGTGCGCGCCGGCCCATCGGGTACAGGATGTCGTTTTCCTTCCAGTAGTGGTTCTTCAGCAGCGCGCCGTATTCCCCGAACACGCTCACCATCTCGGCGGCGGCGCCGGCCTCGCCGCCAACCACGCGGGTAGCCAGCGCACGGAACGCGCCCAGCAGTTGCTGGCTGCGCTCGTGTTCGGCCAGCATCACGGCCAGCGGCCCGCCGTGGCTGGGGATGCCGGCCGCCTGCAGCCTCGGGAACAGGTGCTGCTCCTCCTTCTGGTTGTGGCAGGCGTCGGCGAATTCGGTGAAATAGCGTAGCGCCTTGGCCACCGTGGCCGGGTCGGGCGGCTGATCGCTCCAGCGCTTTTCCAGCGCTTCGATGACCTTCTCGGTCTGCTCGTGATCGGCCATCAGCAGGTCGGACCAGGTGTGGGGCATGGCAGCTTCTCCGCGGTGGTTGGGCACGTGCCGACGCGTGGCGAGCTGCGCGCGAGGCACGACCGAAACTGGGGATTGTGGCCCGGGGTGGTACCCAGGGGCACAGGCCCTGCACGCTGGTGCCGGCGGGTGAGCAGGCGGTGGTGGTGACGCTCAACGGCAGCGCGCAGCCCGGCAGCAGCGTCACACCGGCGGCCGGCGCTGCCGCGCCCCTGGGCATCGTGCGCAGGGATCGGGGATCAGGTCGCCAGCCGGCCGGCGTTGAAGTCCTGCACGGCCTGGAAGATCTCCTGCTGCGTGTTCATCACGAAGGGCCCGTACTGCGCGATGGGCTCCTTCAGCGGCTGCCCCGCCACCATGATGGCGCGGGCACCTGCCGCGCCGGCGCGCAAGACCACGCCGTCGCTGCCCGGCGTGTTGGCCAGGATGGCCATGCGGCGTGTGCGCACGCCGGTGTCGCCGACGGCAAGCTCACCGCGATAGACGACGACGAAGGCGTTGTGCGCTGCCGGCAGCGGCTGCGCGAAGCTGGCGCCGGGCTGGAGGTGCAGGTCGAGGTAGAGCGGCACCGTCGCCTCGCGCTGCACCGCGCCAGCCACGCCGTGGCTGGCGCCGGCGATGACCCGCGCGACGACACCCTCGCCCAGCCACTCGGGCACGTCGGCGCTGGCGATGTCGCGGTACCAGGGCTCGCGCATCTTCTCGCGCGCCGGCAGGTTCAGCCAGAGCTGGAAACCTTCCATCGCGCCCTCTTCCTGCTCGGGCATCTCGCTGTGGATGACGCCGCGGCCGGCGGTCATCCACTGCACGCTGCCGGGCACCAGCAGGCCGTTGTTGCCCACGCTGTCGCGGTGGCGCATGCGGCCCTGCAGCATGTAGGTGACCGTCTCGAAGCCGCGGTGCGGGTGGTCGGGGAAGCCGCCGATGTAGTCGCCCGGGTTGTCGGTGCCGAACAGGTCGAGCATCAGGAAGGGGTCGAGCCGGCGTTGCAGGTCCTGCGCCAGCAGGCGCGTCATGCGCACGCCGGCGCCGTCGCTGGTGGCCTGGCCCTGGATGACCCGTTCGATGCTGCGGGGGGTGGTGACGGTGGCGGTGTCCATGTCGTGCAATGTAGGCCCGCCGCGCCTTTGGCGGGTTGCACGGCCTTGCACGCAGCGTTCAGCGGGGCCGGTGGTAATCTGCCGCGCCCGTCAAGCGCAGCAGGAGCACGAACGATGAAAGCCGTCTGGAAAGGTACCGTGGTTGCAGAGAGCGACGACACCGTGGTGGTGGAGGGCAACCACTACTTCCCGGCCAGCGCCATCAAGCCCGAGTACCTGCTGCCCAGCAACACCAAGACCATGTGCAGCTGGAAAGGGCAGGCGAGTTACCACACGCTCTTCGTCAATGGCGACGCAAATCCCGACGCGGTTTGGTTCTACCCCGAGCCCAAGGACGCGGCGGCCAACATCAAGGGCCGCATCGCGTTCTGGAAGGGCGTTCAGGTCGTGGAGTAAGGCCGGGCGAAGCGGCCACGGGCGCAGCACGGGCGTGGCCGGCGTGATCGACGCCAGCGCATTGGCGGGGCCCGACGCGGCCACACCGCCGCCGCTCGTCGCCGCCCACCGCCGCCGCCTGCGCGAGGTCTGGCGTTCGGCCGGCTGGCCCTGCCACGACGCCATCGAACTCGACCTGTTGGCGGCCGGGCTGCTGAGCCGTCACTGGGATGCCGGCGACCGCGAGACGCTGCGTGTCACCGACGCCGGCATCCAGCTGCTGGCCGCGACGCGCCGGCGCAACCAGGCTGCTTTCGACGCCCACGAGGCGCTGGTGGCGCGCGTGGCGCTGGAGATGCAGCGCGCCGGGCGCATCGTCTGGCGCGGGCTGAGCCTGCGCGCGCCGCTGCCGCGCGACGACGGGGGCACCACCTGGGCGATGGCGATGCCCGATGTCTACTCCATCCGTCATACGACGCTGGAAGAGCAGGTCGAGCCCATCGCACACGAGATCAAGGTCAGCCGCGCCGACTTGCTTTCGGACCTGCGCCGGCAGGCCAAGGCGGCGGCCTACCTGGCGGTGGCCAGCCAGTGCTGGTACGTGCTGCGCGAGGGCATCGCCAACGCCGAGGAGGTTCCTGCGGCCTACGGCGTGATCTTCGCCAGCCCGGGCGGGCTGGACGTGGCGCGGGCCGCGCCGCGGCGGGCGTTGCGCCTGCCGCTGGCGGTGTGGATGGCGCTGGCGCGCGCGGCGGCCGAACGGCGGGACGACGACGACGCGCAGGAAATGCTGGGTGTATCGCCGTCTCCTCCGGACTGAAGCGCGCAGCCGGCTTCGTAGCATCTGCGCGATGTTCGAGCAACAACAGGCACCGGCGCTGCGCACCGGAGAGGGGTTCCCATGTGGCCTTGGTTGAAGCGCATGCTGGGGGCGCCGGCGGCGCCCGTGGCTGTGGGGCGGAGTGGCGCGCCGGCGTCGGCTCGGCCCGGTCCAGCGCGTTCACCGGCCCCGGCTTTGCGGCCCCAGCCGCCCGGCTCGGCGGTGCCGCCGCCCGCTCGGGTGCCCTTGGTGGCAGAGGATGTGGCCGCCGCGGTGGCCGAGGCCGCCGAACCCACGCCCGGCTTCGGGCCACGGCGGCCGCTGGTCGGCCGCCAGGGCCAGGTGGCCGGTTTCGAGCTGCGGCTGGCGCCAGCGGCCGAGCGTTTCCTGGCGTCGCGCACTGACTCGCCCGGTGCCGCCCTGCACCATGCGGGCCTGCTGTCGACTGCCGCAGGTGTGACCGCCACGGGCCGCGCGGCTTTCCTGAGGATGCCGGCCATGATGCTGGCGCGGCCCAAGGTGGCCGACGCCGCGGGTGCCGGCATGTGGCTGCTGGTCGACGACCTGGCCGCGGTGCCTGCCGACACGGCCGCGGCCCTGCGCAGCCGTGGCGCGCTGCTGGGTGTGGCCGACGGCCCACCCATGGCGACGCCGCCAGCCGACTTCGTCGTCATGCAGGCCGGCGTGGGTGGCATCGACACCCTGTTGCTGTCGGCCCAGCGCTGGCGCGACCTGCTACCGCGCGCGGCCATCGTCGGCCTGGGTTTCGAGCACGTGGAAGACATGGAAGCCGCGCTGCGCGGTGCCGTCAACCTGGCCGGCGGCCAGCTGGGACGCAGCCGCGATGCCCCGCCGCCCAAGCCGCTGGGCGCCGCCGCGCACCGCATCTGCGAACTGCTGAACCACCTGGCGATGGATCGCGAGACCAACGTCGTGGCCGAGGCCGTGCGTGGCGACGCGGCGCTGACCTACCGCCTGCTGCGCTACGCCAACAGCCCGGCCGTGGGCGCGAAGCAGGGCGTGGAGACGATCGACACCGCTGTGGCTTTGCTGGGGCGGCTTGAGCTGCGACGCTGGCTGTCGGTGCAGCTGATGCTGTCGGCTGGCAGCGCGCGCCAGGCGGCCAAGGCGCTGGAAGAAGGTGCGCTGGTGCGCGGCCGGGTGCTGGAAAGCATCGCGCGCAAGCTGTGCGAGCCGAACCCGGGGGCGCACTTCACGTTGGGCTTGTTGTCGGTGATCGAGCCGCTGCTGCAGGTGCCGCTGAAGGATGCGATTGCGCCGCTGCGGCTGGGGGATGAGGCGACGGCGGCGCTGTTGAAGCGCGAGGGGCCTTGGGCGGGGCGCCTGCGCTTGCTGGATGCGTTGGACGCCGGTGAGGGCGGGCAGGCGGAGGACTTGGCCGTCGGCCTGGGCATTCCGGCGGGCGGCCTGACCACGATCGTCGACGACGCGTGGGGCTGGTCTTCGCAGGTGCGAGACGAGGGGTCATCGGCCTGACCACACGCGCGTTCCGGACGCCAAAAACAAAGGGCCGTCGATGACGGCCCCTTCTCTGGTTTGGATGAACCTCGGTTCAGAAAAGTGCTTTGACCTTGCGGCGGCTGGCGACGATGCCGACGAGTGCCAGGCCGGCGAGGGCCAGTGAGCCAGGTTCGGGCACGCTTCCACCACCACCACCCGGCGCGCACGTGCCGCCGTTACCGCCGTTGCCGCCGGTGTAGGTCCCCGATGTGCAGACATTGGCGCTGAAGTTCAACAGCTTGAACGCGTCGTTCGATTTGTCCAGACTGCCGGTGGACGCCCCGAAGTAGGTGCTGATGAGCCAGTAGCTCGACACCTGATTGCCAAGGCTGATGGTCGACTTGTACGCGTCATTCGTCGTGCCCGAGGTGTTCGGGTTGTTGAAGTTCGCGACGCCGCCCTTGTCCAGGTCTTCGCTGCCGACGAGCGTCCAACCCAGGTTCGACGTGGTCTTGCCGTTCACCAGGGTCTTCGCGTCGGCGACGTTGGCGCCGTCCCAGCGGAAGATCGATACGTCGGCGTCACCGGAGTACCAGCCTGCGGCGATAGAAGTCAGGTTCACCTTGTAAGGGCCGAACGAGATCAACATCATTTCCGTCGACCCCGTCGGCAGGGTGCTGTCGAAGGCGTGGTACGGGCTGCTGGTTGAGTCACTGGGCCCGTAGGCGCCGAGCCCGCTCGGGTCCCAGTTGGCCAGTTGACCCTGGACGAAGTTCGTGCCGCTGCCGGAGTTGCCCCATGCCGTGATGGTCGCGGTCTCTGACGGGCTGCCGGTGGAGCACGCCAAGGACCAGTAAGTCGTACCCGAGCCGCTGCCGCATGAGGAGCCACCCAGGTTCCAAGTCGACTGGGCCGCCGCGTTGCCGGTGAACAAAGCCGCCACGGCGAAGGCTGCGCAACCTAACAAACCCCTGAGTTGTGTATTGATCATGAATCGTCCTTTGAAACTGTAGCGGCGACGGGTCTCGCCGTGAACTCGCTACTGCTACGCCAAAACCGGGCCAACTGCAGAAAGTACTCTTCAAATCAATGCCTTGCGAGCATCGGATGAATGTCCTCGAGGGCAAGTGTAAGAAACAGCGACAAACCTCGATAGACCCTACTTGAGGGTTTGCAGCAACTCCTGCGCGCTCTTGGCATTGGTGAACGAGGTGCCTGCAGCCAGCGCGCCGACGAGTTCTTCTCGGGCTTCGGCGTTGCGCGACTTGCTTGCCAGTACGGCTGCGAGGAAGTACCGGGTATCGGGGTTGCCAGGGTCGCGCAGGCGTGCATCCCGCAGCAGTTGCAAGGCGCGGTCGCTCTGCCCCGCGTGAAAGGCAGCCCAGCCCGCGGTACCCACGATGTGCGCTGCGCCGGGCTTGCGGGCCAAGGCCTGCTCCGCCACGCTCAACGCCTTCGTGTCCTTCAAGAGAATGAGGACGTTGGCCAGGTTGTTCAGCGCATCCGCGTCATCAGGCGCCTTCGCCACGAGCGTCTCGTACATGTTGCGCGCCGCAGCGAGTTTGCCGCTGCGTGCATAGCTGTCCGCCAGCACACGACGAACCTGGAGGTCGCCGGGGTGCGACTTGAGCCACGCTTCGGCAAGTTGGTGCGCGCCCGCGGCATCCTGCCGCTCCTGCAGCCGGTACAACCGCACCAGGCTGCCGGTGGTCGGCTCGGTCTGGTGTGCGCGGCGGTAGGCGTCAAGGGCAGCGGCGGGCCGGCCTCGTGCCAGGGCCACGTCGCCCAGCAGGGAACTGGCCACCGCCAGCTTAGGGTGACGCTGCGCAATCTCGCGCGCACCGCGCTCGGCCTCTGCCAGATCGCCCAAGCGGAGGTTGATGTCCACCGAGATGGCCTGTGCCGGCAGGAAGTCGGGTTGGGCCTGCAGGGCCTTGCCTGCGCTGTACAGAGCACCCTTGGCGTCGTCGGCCGATACCTGCAAAAGCGCAATCTTTGCCAGCGCCGGCGGGTCGAAGTCGGCCGACCGGCTGGCGCGCGTGAGCGTCTGTTGCGCGGCCGGCAGGTCTTTCGACGCCAGGCGAACCCGGGCGCCAAGCATCAACACCGCCAGTGCATCCGGTGCCTTGGCTTCCAGGCGCTTGAGCGCTTCCCTGGCTGGGCCGGTACGACCACCGCGCAAGTGCTGCTCGACCAGGCCCATCAATGCAGTCGGACGGCCGTCAGAGGCCACGTCGGCAGCCTTCTCCATCAGGCGTGTTGCTTCGGCTGCCTGGCCCCGGCGTTCGGCGAGCAGTGACGACTCAATCAGAGCCTCGACGTTCTTGTCGTCACGCGCCAGGATGAGGTTGAGGCGCTTGACGGCTGCTTCGTCGCGGCGCTCGCGAATGTCCAAGCGTGCCAGCCCGAGTTGTGCTGCAACGAAGCCCGGGTCCAACTTGAGTGCCTGTTCGTACGCGGCGCGGGCGCGAGCCGCGCTGTTGCTCGTGCCTGCACTGCTGAGTGCGTAACCCAGAAGGGCTTGAAACTCGGCATTCCTGGGGGCTCGCTTGGTCAGGCCTTCAGCGATCTCCGTCGCCTTCGCACTCTGCTGGTTGCGAAGGTACAGGTCGACAAGCGCTGCCGCAGCGGCCACCTGGGTGGGGTCGCGTCTGTAGGCCCGCTCGAGTTCAACCAGCGCCTCGGCCAGTTTGCCGCCGCCCGCCAGCGTCAGGCCCAGGAAGGCATGCATGCGTGGTGTGTCCTGTGCCTTCAACGCATCCTGCAGCAGTTTTGCGGCACGCGCGGGGCGTCCTTTGCTGATCTGCGCCGTGGCCAGAAGTACGACACCCTGGGTGTCACCGGGGCGGCTGCGTGTGAACGCTTCGAGCGTCTCGATGGCACGGTCGTAGTTCTTGTCGGCAAGGTAGATTTGCCCCAGCAGCTTCGCTACAGGAGCGTCGGGTTGCTGGCGTATCACTCCTTCGAGGTACGGTCGCGCCTTCTCGTTCTGGCCCAGGCCGAAGTGGGCCAGGCCACCCAACATCATCACCTGCGGGCGGAAGCGGAGAAAGGGTAGCGGTATAGGGTCGAGCAGCGAGGTGATCTCCGCCAGCGCCGCACGCGACGCCTTTGCATCACCTCGGCGTTCAGCGAGCAGCGAACCGAGGTAGGTCGAGCGCGGATCCAGCGGCGCGAGTTTCCGGGCCTCGGCGACCTCCTGTGCAACCTCGTCCAGGCGGCCCATGTCCATGTACAGGCCTGCGCGTGAGATGCGTGCCTCCAGGTGTGAAGGCTGCATCGCAATGGCCCGGTCGTATGAGTCCAATGCGGCACCGATATTGCCTTGTGCGTGTGAGACCGAGCCGCGCAGGTACTGCGCTTCGGCCGAGTTGGGCGCCAGAGACAGTGCGCGTTCGGCCGCTGCCGTTGCGTCCTTGAACTGCCCGCTCCGAATCTGTATCGGCACCTCGGCCAGCCATGACGCAGGCGCGTTGGGGTTGACGGCGCGGGCATCCTGGACTGCCTTGAGAGCCTCGCGAGGCGCCCCGAGGTCGGAGTGTGCGGCTGCCTGGACCAGTAGCAGTTCTTGCCGCACGCCTGCGGGCAGCCCGGCGGGGTCGAATCGAGGGCCGGGGGCCACCACCTCGACCAGGCGCGCTTGCCCGACGAGCGCTTGCGCCAGGGGAACCACGACTTCCGCTCGATTCACGCCCAGGCGCAAGGCTTCGTTCAGCGCCACCTCGGCTGCGGCCACCTCCCTGTTCGCCAGCAATGCCTTGCCCAGGAGCACATGCACGGGCAGTTGTCTGTTATCGATCTTCAGCGAGTTTTTCAGCTGAATGACGGACCCCGCGTAGTCCTGCTTCTGGAAGCGTGTCAGTGCGTCCTCATAGTACTGCGAGCCTTTGGGGTCGGCCGCTCTCGCCGCGGGCACGGCCGCGGCGAGAGCAACTGCCGAGGCAGCTATGCGCAACGAGGCGCCAATCGCGCGGCGCAATACACGGTGATGCGTTCTCATCCATTGGCATCGTATGAGATTCAGTAGCCCGTACATGCTTCGCGAGGTACTGCATCCGCCGGGGGCGTGCGGTTGTTGCGTGACCGACCCCGCGGATAGGGGCATCCGACGCGACGCGCCAGGGGCTTCGGAAGCGGGCGCTCGCAACAGCGCCACCTTCGGCAGACAATCGCTCACCTTCGGCTGACCCACCCTGCAGCCAACCAGGGCGTGCTTTTTGGCCGCCGGCCCAGCTGTCTAGCGGAGTACCCAACCATGAAGACCTTGATTCTTGCCGCTGGCATGGCGTGCGCGCTGCAGCTGGCCGCTCCCGCCCACGCCGCTCCCGGCCTCCCCAGCACCAACGTCGCTTGGCAAGCCGCCGCCGCCGACGCCGACATCGATCGCGCCTTCGCCCGCGCCCGCGCCGAGAAGAAGCCCGTGCTGCTCTACTGGGGCGCCACCTGGTGCCCGCCGTGCAACCAGCTCAAGGCCACACTCTTCAACCGCGCCGAGTTCGCTGCGCTGTCGAAGAACTTCGTCGCCGTGCACGTCGACGGCGACCGGCCCGGCGCGCAGAAGCTGGGCCGGCGCTTCAAGGTCAGCGGCTACCCGACCACGGTGCTGTTCACGCCCGAAGGCCAGGAGATCACGCGCCTGCCGGGCGAGGTCGACGCGCCGCAGGCCCTGGCCGTGCTGCAGCTGGGGCTGAACGGCGGCCGGCCGGTGAAGGCGGTGCTGGCCGACGCGCTCGCCGGCAAGGTGCTCTCGGCCGGCGACTGGAAGCTGTTGGCGTTCTATTCCTGGGAAACCGACGAGTCGCAGGTCGTGCCCAAGGCGGAGGTTGCGTCCACGCTGGTGGACCTGGCGCTGCGCCACACCGCCAGCCCGGCCGCGGTGGCCAACGCCGACAACGAGATCACCACGCGCCTGTGGCTGAAGGCCCTGGCTGCCAGCGACGAAGGCCAGGGCGTCAAACCCGACGCCGCGCTGCGCGAACGGGTGCAGCGTGTGCTGGCCAGCCCCGCCCTGTCCCGCGAGCACATCGACGCGCTGGCGGGCGGTGCCACCGACATCGTGCGCACACTGGAAGAGGCCGGCAGCCCGGGCCGCGCACCGCTGGTGGCCGCCTTCGACGCCGCTTTGCTGCGCCTGCAGGCCGATGCCACGCTGTCACGTGGCAACCGCATGGACGCGCTCTACGCCCGCATCCAGCTGGCGCGGCTGGACGTGCCGAAAGACACCGTGCAGGTCACGCTGCCCGAACCGCTGCTGAAGGACGTGCGCGATTTCGTCGCCCGGGCCGACCGCGAGATCACCGACGGCTACGAACGCCAGGCCGTCATCACCTACGCCGGCGGCGCGCTGGGCCAGGCCGGCCTGTGGGCCGAGAGCGAGGCACTGCTGAAGGCCAACCTCGCCAAGAGCCACTCGCCCTATTACCTGATGAGCCAGCTGGGCAGCAACGCGCGCAAGCTGGGCAAGAAGGACGAGGCGCTGCAGTGGTACGGGCAGGCCTTCGAGAAGAGTGAAGGCCCGGCGACGCGGCTGCAGTGGGGCGCGGGCTACCTGACGGCACTGGTCGACCTGGCGCCGCAGGACGCGCCGCGCATCGAAAGGACGGCCGCGCAGCTGCTGGCCGAAGCGGCGAAGGACAAGGGCGCCTTCGAAGGCCGCAGCGTGCGTTCGCTGCAGCGTGTGGGCACGAAGCTCGTGAGCTGGAATGCCGACGGCAAGCAGGCCGCGACGCTGAAGCGTCTGCAGGCGCAGCTGAACGGCGTGTGCGCCAAAGTGGACACCGCCGAAGGCCAGCGTGCCGCCTGCCAGGCGCTGCTGAAGCCGGCGGCGAAGGCCGCGGCGAAAAAGGCGGCCTGACGCCGCCTTCGGCCGCTACTTCAGCAGTCCTTCGGCCTTCAGCGCATTCTGCACGGCGGGGCGTGCGGCCACACGGCCCAGGTAGGCGCTCAGGTTCGTCAGGGGCGCGATATCGACGCCGACGTACTTGCCCCAGCCCGCCACGGTGAACAGGTAGGCGTCGGCGACGGTGAAGGTCTCGCCCATCAGCCAGGTCTTGCCGGCCAGTTGGCCGTCGACCCAGGTCAGCCGGTCGACGAGCCGCGCGCGTGCCATGGCCTTGGCCTCGTCCGGCATGCCGGGCGTGAACAGCGGGCTGAAACCCTTGTGCAGTTCGCTGGTGATGAAGTTCAGCCATTCCATGAGGCGGTAGCGCGCCATGGTGCCGAAGGCGGGCGCCAGGCCGCTGGCGGGTACCTGGTCGGCGATGTACTGCACGATGGCCGGGCCTTCGGTGAGGCGCTGGCCGTCGTCCAGTTCCAGCAACGGCACCTGGCCCTTGGGGTTGATCGCCACGTAGTCGCTGCCGTCTGCGAGCTTCTTGGTCTTGGTGCTGGCCAGCACCAGGGTGAAAGGCAGCCCGGATTCGCGCAGCACGATGTGCGGGCTGAGCGAGCAGGCGCCGGGGCTGTAGTAGAGCTTGGTCATGAGGGTCCGATCCAGAGGGGCTTGAAACGCAAACGTGAGCTTAGCCAGGGCGCCGTCGCCGGGTGTTGAACGCGTGCGAATGCAGCATTCGGCGAGGGCTCGCGCCCAGGCCCATACTTCGATCCAACCGGAGTAGCCCCATGCCTCGCCCCATTCTCGAAGAAGCCCACATCCACGCGGCCATACGCGACTTCGTCGCAGGACATCACGCCGACACCGTCCAGCAGGTGCGCGACGCCATCGCCCGTCACCCCGTGGTGGTGGTCGGCATGGCGCAGAACCCCTTCGTAAAACGTGCGCGTAAGGCGCTGGACGACGCTGGCGTGGGCCACCACGACATCGACTTCGGCAGCTACTTCAGCGAGTGGCGGCGCCGCAATGCGCTGAAGATGTGGACGGGCTGGCCGACACTGCCGATGGTGTTCGTGAAGGGCTCGCTGGTGGGTGGCGCGCAGGACCTGGCGCGCCTGATCGCCAGCGGCGAGTTGAAGCGGCTGCTGGCCTGACGCAGCGGGCAGGCAGGCGCCGCGCCTGCTGTTCGGCCGTGTGCGGTCACGTTTCGTCGCGCCCGGCCGCCATTCGCCCGCTGGCATTCGCCCCCTGCGGCGCCGGCCCGCAGAATGCGGCGCCATGAAGAAGTCATTCCTTTTCCGCGCCGCGGCCGCTACCCTGATGGCCGGTCTGCTCGGCACCGGCCCTGCGGCCTTGGCCGCCGAGTCCAGGCCGGGTCTGCAGACCTGCCGCCTGCCCGGCGTCACGCACGACGCCTTCTGCGGCGTGCTGCGCCGCCCGCTCGACCCCGCCCAGCCGCAGGGCAGGCAGATTGACCTGCACTACGCCGTGCTGCCGGCGCTGGCGCGCAACCGCAAGCCGGACCCGGTGCTGTTCTTCGCCGGCGGCCCGGGGCAGAGCGCGATGACCCTGGCCGGCCCGGTGGGCCGCATGCTGACGCGGCTGTCGAACCGGCGCGACGTGGTGCTGATCGACCAGCGCGGCACCGGCCGCAGCGCGCCGCTGTTCTGCGACGAAGTGCCGCCCGGCGCGCCGCTGGCTGAAGCGGCCGACACCGCGCGCCAGATCGCCCGCCTGCAGGCCTGCGGCGTGCAACTGCAGCAGCTGCCGCACGGTGATCTGCGCCACTACACCACCTGGGTGGCGATGCAGGACGCCGACGCCGTGCGCCAGGTGCTGGGCGCGGCGCAGGTGAACGTGGTGGGCGGCTCTTACGGCACGCGGGCGGTGCTGGAGTACATGCGCCAGTTCCCGCAGGCCGTGCGGCGCGCGGTCATCGACGGCGTGGCACCGCCCGACATGGTGCTGCCCAAGTCGTTCTCCACCGACAACCAGGCCGCGCTCGACGGCGTGTTCGCCGCCTGCGAAGCCGAAGACGCCTGCCGCCGGCGCCACCCAGCGTTGCGTGCCGACTTCACCGCGCTGCTCGCCAGCCTGCCTCGCGAAGTGACTTTGACGCACCCGCTGACCGGCCGACCCGAACGCGTGACGCTGACGCGTGACGGCGTGCTGGTTCTGGTGCGCGGGCCGCTTTACGTGCCGGCGCTGGCATCGGCATTGCCGCAGGCCATGGCCGACGCGGCAAACGGCCGCTTCGATGGCCTGCTGGGCCTGGCCAGCGCCATGGGGGGTGGCGGCCGCGCGATGCGGATGGCCGAGGGCATGCACTTCTCGGTGGTCTGCGCCGAAGACCTGCCGCGTCTGGCGCGGGCCACCGACGCATCCGGCGTCGACTTCGGCGAGGCCTTTGCCGATCAGTACCGCCGCATCTGCGCCGGCTGGCCGCGCGGCGTGGTTCCCGAAGGCTTCTACACGCTGCCGCCAGCGCCCGCGGCGACGCTGGTGCTGTCGGGCGGCGCTGACCCGGTGACCCCGCCGCGCCATGGCGAACGCGTGGCGAAGGCGCTGGGCGCGAACGCCCACCATGCCGTCGCGCCGCAGGCCGGGCACGGCGTGATGGCGCTGCCGTGCATGCGCGACGTGCTCTTCCGCTTCATCGACGCCGACACCGACGACGCGGCGCTGCAGGTGAATGCCGACTGCGGGCGCCAGATACCGCGCCCCCCGGCCTTCGTCCCGCTGCTGGCGGAGGGCGCGAAGTGATTCAGATCCGACAACTGCGCAAGGCTTTCAGGCAGGGCCAGGGCAAGACCGCACGCACGGTGCAAGCCGTGGACGGTGTCGACTTCACCGCCGCCGACGGCCGCATCACCGGCCTGCTAGGCCCCAACGGTGCAGGCAAGACGACGACGCTGCGCATCGCCGCGGCGCTGATCGAAGCCGACAGCGGCCACGTCGTCGTCGACGGCATCGACGTCGCGCAACGCCCGGCGGCCGCACTCGCGCGCATGGGCGTGCTGAGCGATGCGCGCGGCCTCTACCCGCGGCTGACGGCGCGCGAGAACATCGTCTACTACGGCCGCCTGCAGGGCATGAGCGACGCGGCCGCCTCTGCGCGCGCCGACCTGCTGGCGCGCACGCTGGACATGGCGCCGCTGCTCGACCGCCGCACCGAGGGCTTCAGCCAGGGTGAACGCATGAAGACGGCGCTGGCGCGCGCGCTGGTGCACGACCCGCCCAACATCGTGCTCGACGAACCCACCAACGGGCTGGACGTGCTGGCCACGCGCGCGCTGCGCGAAGCGCTGCGCCGGCTGCGCGACGACGAGGGCAAGTGCATCGTCTTTTCCACCCACATCATGCAGGAGGTGGAGCGGCTGTGCGACCACGTGGTGGTGGTGGCGCAGGGCCGCACCGTGGCCGCCGGCAGCGTGGCCGAACTGGCTGCGGCCAGCGGTGAGACCGACTTCGAGGAGACCTTCGTGAAACTCGCTTTCGGCCCGCCCGTTGGCCCTGTTGCACCCGCCGCCACCAGGGGCGCCGCGTGATGGGCGCAGCGTGGGTGGTCTACCTGAAGGAGCTGAAGGACGCGCTGCGCGACCGCCGTACGCTGCTGATGGTGCTGCTGAGCTCGGTGGCCATCGGGCCGCTGGTGCTGGTGGCCATCTCGCAGCTGGTGGCCGGCATCGAGAAGCGCGCCGAGGCGCGTGAGATCGTCGCCGTCGGCATCGAACACGCACCCGGGCTGCGCAACTTCATCGAACGACAGACTTTCACGGTGAAGGCCGCGCCCGAAGGCTGGGAGCAGCAGCTGCGCGACAGCAAGCTGGGGCAGCCGGTGCTGGTGATTCCGCCCGACTTCCAGGCCGAGCTGGCCCGAGGTGAGCCGCCGGTGGTGGAGCTGGTGTCCAGCGCTGCCAACCAGCGCGCGCAGGGCGGCACGGGGGGCGTGCTGCGCCTGCTGCGCGCCTACAACCAGGAGCAGGCGACGCTGCGCCTGGCGCTGCGCGGCGTGGCCGCAGCGACGCTGGAGACAGTGCGCGTGGAAGAGCGCGACCTGGCCGACCCGGCCACGCGCGCCGCGCAGCTGGCCTTCATGGTGCCCTTCTTCGTGTTGATGGCGGTGCTCTACGGCGCCTTGAATGCGGCGCTGGACACGACGGCCGGCGAACGTGAACGCGGCTCGCTGGAGCCGCTGCTGATGAACCCCGCCGCGCGCACGGCGCTGGTGCTGGGCAAGTGGGGCGCGGTGGCGACCGTGGGCATGCTGATCGCCGTGCTGTCGTGCCTGAGCTTCCTGCCCGCGCAGTGGCTGCTGCGCAGTGAGGCGCTGGCGGCGATGTTCCGCTTCGGGCCCGGCGAGGCGCTGTGGTTCATCGCGCTGCTGCTGCCGCTGGCCGGCGCGCTGGCGGCGGTGCTGATGGCGATTGCCATCCGCTGCAAGAGCTTCAAGGAGGCGCAGGCCAACGCCACGGTGCTGGTGCTGGTGGTGTCGATGCTGCCGCTGGTGCTGGTGCTGAACCAGGAGGGCACGGCGCCGTGGCACCTGTGGGTGCCGGCACTGGCGCAGACGACGCTGATGGGGCGCGTGCTGAAGGGCGAGCTGCCCGGCCTGTCCGAGACACTGCCCTCGGTGGCGGTGTGTGTGGTGCTGGCCGTGCTGGCCATCGCCTTCGTGGCGCGCACGCTGCGCAGCGCAGCGTTGAAGTGACCGTCAGTTCAGGTGCTGGCCGAGGGCGCGCTGCACTTCTTCCTGCCAGGGCAGGGCCCGTACCATCTCATTGAGATAGCGCGCGGCAGCATGCGCAGTGAGCACCTCGCCTTCATCGCCGATGAGGCGCACGTTGGTCACCACCGACATCGGGTCGGCAATGGCCACCACGCCGCGTGAGAGCTGGACCCAGTCCCAGGCCATGCCGGCTTCACCGTCCACCGACTTCGCTGCCCACACGGTCTGCCCGGTCACACCGCCCGACGCGTCGCCCGCGAGGGTGATACGTGTGCCAAGGTGGTGAAACCGCACATGTTCCGGACCGGTGGCCTGCCACAATAAAGGCGGCCACGCACGTAGCGCCCACGCGGTGGCCAGGGGTAGAGGGTTCTGTCGAGTCTGGGGTGCTGAGTGCTGCATCGGGAGATTCTTGGTCAAGAAGCTTGCGGCTGAAAGCTGTAAAGCCTTTCAGGGCCGGCGGGTGACCTTCAGCGTATCAGCGAGCGAGGAGAGCGATGCTCCCGGGTGGCTACACAGCGGTGCTACAAGCCCGCAACCGTGACGAGTTCCGCGATGAAGTCATACGCTTCACGCAGCAACTCGGCTTCGAGACCGTTTCGGCGGTCACGATGATCGATCACGGGCGTGGCCGTTACGAACTCATCACGGTCGACAACACCCCGTCGAACTACGTCGAACCGTACAGCGACAAAGGTAGCGGCAGGCGCGACCCTGTGCTGCAGCATTGCAAGCGTCAGACAGTGCCCATCATCTGGAACCAGGAAACCTACGTCGCCAACGGCGTCGGCGACCTGTGGGAACAGCAGGCCCAGTTCGGCTACCGCACCGGCATCGCGATGGCGCTGCACCTGCCCGAGGGCAAGCACTTCCTGCTCGGCGTCGACCGCGACCGGGCTCTGCCTACCGACCCTAACGAACTGCAGCGACTGGTGGCCGACCTGCAGCTCTTTGCCGTGCACGCGCAGGAGGCCGCGATGCGGCTGCTGGTGCCGCCGGAACTGCAGCCCGAGCGCCCGGCACTCACGCCGCGCGAGCTGGAGGTGCTGCGCTGGACCATGGACGGCAAGACCGCCTGGGAGGTGGGCGCGGTGCTGGGCATCAGCGAACGCACCGCCGTCTTGCACATCAACAATGCGATGCACAAACTAAAGTGTGTCAATAAGCATCAAGCTGTGTTGAAGGCTTTGCGCCTCGGGCTCATTGACTGACCCCCTATCTCCTAGGGGGGTGGCGGCTTTTCCCCCGCAAACGTGGGCTTGTAAACCTGTAAGACCTGACAGTTCCCTATCCGTGGGTGGGCTGCTCCAATCGTCCCAATCGTGTGATTTCGCACGTTTTCTTCGATGGAGATCGTCCCATGCAAGCCCTCAAGTCGCTTTTCAGCCGCGCCCAGGTTCAAGCCGTCGCCACCGTGTCGGCCCAGCAGCCCGTGGAACTGTCGCCCGAAAGCCTGAAGCTGGTGGGCGGCGGCCTGCCCCGCGTCAGCGAACCGGCCGCGAAGATGACGGACACCAGCAGCGCCATCGTGGAAGACGGCGACAAGCTGCCGCGCGTGAGCTGAGACCGAAGCTTTCCCGTATCCGTGCCACGGGGCCCGTCCCTCCGGCCCTGAGGCGCTTGCGGGCCGGCCCCCGCGGCCCGCGTTTTTATGCCGGCTGAACGCCCCTTGTTCCGGCCCGAGGCCGTGGACGCCCAGCGCCAGTTCGGGCTGGGTGGTGTTCAACTCGTCCGCCCACCGGCGTTGTCCTGGATCACCGCGGGTGTGCTGGTGGCGGCGGTCGCCCTCGGCGCCTTCCTGCTGCTGGCGGAGTACACGCGCAAGACCACGTCGAATGGCGTGATCGTGCCCGACCGCGGGCTCATCCGCCTTGTCCCGGCCGTGGCCGGCACCGTGGTGGAGCGCCGCGTGGTCGAGGGGCAAGGCGTGAAGGCGGGCGACGTGCTCTTCGTCCTCTCGCTCGAGCGCCCGCTGCTCGCCGCCGGTGCGCAAGACGAAGTGCGTCGCAGCCTCGACGACCGCAGGCGCAGCCTGGCCGAGACCGCGCGCGCCCAGCAGGCGCTGGCTGAAACGCAGCGCGCCGCACTCGACCGCCGGGTGGCGGCCCTCGAAGCCGAACTGGCGCAGATCGACATCGAGTCGGGGCTGCAGAAGCAGCGCCTGGTGATGGCCGAGGAGTCGCTGGCACGGCTGAAGGCGCTGCAGGCCGAGCAATTCATCTCGGCGGCGCAGACGCAGGCCAAGTCGGAAGAGGTGCTGGGCCTGCGGGCTGCGGCACAAGGACTGGCGCGTCAGCGCGCCGCCCTCCTGCGCGAACGCGCCGAGCTCGACGGCGAACGCAGCGCGCTGCCGCTGGTGGCCAGTGCGACGGCCGGCGGCCTGGAGCGCGACCTCGCGGAGGTCAACCGCGACGCCGCCGAGCAGGACGCCGAAAAACGCCTGGTGGTGCGCGCGCCACAATCGGGCACCGTCAGCACGGTGTTGGCCGAGCCCGGGCAGAGCGTGTCGCCGGCTTCTGCGCTGGCCACCGTGGTGCCCGAAGGCGCGGTGCTGCAGGCGCAGCTGTACGCCCCCTCCAGTGCGATCGGTTTTGTTCAGCCAGGACAGGCCGTGCGGCTACGATTCGAAGCTTTTCCTTATCAGAAGTTCGGCCAACAGCCGGCGCGGGTGGTGCAGGTGTCGCGCACACCGCTGGCGCCCAGCGAACTGGCGGCGCTTGCGCTGCCGGCGCTGGGTAACGGGAGCGAACCGATGTTTCGCATCACGGTGGCCTTGGAAGGCCCGCCCGTGGCAGAGCCGCTGTCCGCCGGTATGCGACTGCAGGCCGACGTGCTGCTGGAGCGTCGACGCCTGATCGAGTGGCTGTTCGAGCCGCTGCTGGGCCTGCGGGGCCGCCTGTGAGCCTGCACGGTCTGCACCTGGGCCTGCGCCGCAGTACCGTGCCGGTGATCCTGCAGGCCGAAGCCGCCGAATGCGGCCTGGCTTGCCTGGCGATGGTGGCCGGCGCCCATGGCCTGGACACCGACCTGCCGACCCTCCGCCAGCGCTTTTCGCTGTCGCTCAAGGGCGTGACGCTGGTCGAGATGGTGCGCATGGCCGATGCGCTGAAGTTCAACTCGCGCGCGCTGCGCGCCGAGCCGGAAGAGCTCGCCAGCGTGCAGCTGCCTTGCATCCTGCACTGGGACATGAACCACTTCGTGGTGCTGGTGGCGCTGAAGGGCGACGAGGCCGAGATCCACGACCCCGGCCGCGGCCATCAACGCATCAAGCTGGCCGAGCTGTCGCGCCACTTCACCGGCGTGGTGCTCGAGTTGCAGCCTGCACCGGGCTTCGTGCCCGCGCAGGAGCGCCAGCACGTGACGCTGCGCCAGTTGCTCGGGCCGGTGCGCGGGCTGAAGCGTTCGCTGGGGCAGATCTTCGCGCTGGCGCTGGCGCTCGAAGTGTTCGTGCTGCTCACGCCCTTCTTCATGCAGTGGGTGGTGGACGGCGCGGTGGTCAGCGCCGACCGCGACCTCGTGCTCACCCTGGGCATCGGTTTCGGCCTGCTGGTGCTGGTGCAGACGGCCACGGCCGCGGCGCGTTCGTGGGCGGTGCTCGCCCTGTCGGCCAGCTTGAACCTGCAGTGGCTGGTGAACGTCTTTGCGCACCTGCTGCGGTTGCCGGTGGCCTGGTTCGAGAAGCGGCACGCCGGCGACATCTGGTCGCGCTTCGGCGCCGTGCAGCAGATCCAGCGCACGCTGACGACGAGCTTCATCGAGGCCGTGCTCGACGGTCTGCTGGTGGTGATGACGCTGGCGATGATGGCGCTGTACAGCGTCACGCTGACGCTGGTGGCGCTGGCGGCAGTGACGGGCTACGGGCTGCTGCGCTGGGTGTTCTACCGTCCGCTGGCGGCGGCCACCGAGGAGGCGCTGGTGTTCGAGGCGCGGCAGTCCAGCCACTTTCTCGAGTCGCTGCGCGGCGTGCAGGCGATCAAGCTCTTCAACGCCCAGGGCGACCGCCAGTCGCGTTTTGCCAGCCTGGTGGTCGAGACCATGAATGCGCAGCTCGACGTGCGCAAGCTGAACCTGATGTTCAGCGTGATGCACCGCCTGCTGTTCGGGCTGGAGCGCGTGGCCGTGATCTGGATAGGCGCGCTGCTCGTCATCGACCAGCGGCTGTCGCTGGGCATGCTGTTCGCCTTCTTCGCCTACAAGGAGACCTTCGCCGGCCGCGTGAGTGCACTCATCGACAAGGCGGTCGACCTGAAGATGCTGCGCCTGCAGGGCGAGCGGCTGGCCGACATCGTGCTCACCGCGCCCGAGGCCGACGTGGGCAGTGCACGTGAACTCGGCGCCGGGCTCGAGCTGCGCGACCTGCGATTTGCCTACGCCGACGGTGAACCCGAGGTGCTGCGCGGCGTGAACCTGAAGATCGAGCCCGGGGAATCGGTGGCCATCGTCGGTCCGTCGGGTTGCGGCAAGACGACGCTGCTGAAGCTGATGCTGGGCGTGCATGCGCCGACATCGGGCGAGGTGCTGGTGGGCGGTGTGCCGCTGTCGCGCGCCGGGCTGCGCGCCTGGCGCGACCACGTCGGCGTGGTGATGCAGGACGAGCCGCTGTTCTCGGGTTCGATCATCGACAACATCAGCTTCTTCAGTGCCGAGCCCGACCGCGACTGGGCCGAGCAATGTGCGCGCGTGGCCTCGGTGCACGACGAGATCGAGGCCATGCCCATGGGCTACAACACGCTGATCGGCGACATGGGCGCGGCGTTGTCGGGTGGCCAGAAGCAGCGCCTGCTGCTGGCGCGCGCGCTGTACAAGCGGCCGAAGATCCTGCTGCTGGACGAAGCCACCAGCCATCTGGACGTCGACCGCGAGCGCGCGGTGAACCACGCCATCCGGCAACTGGCATTGACCCGCGTGATCGTGGCACACCGGCCCGAGACCATCGCCTCGGCCGGGCGCGTGGTGGCCTTGCACGAAGGGCGCGTGGCGCAGGACCTGCGCAGCGTGCCGGCGTCCAGCGTGCCAGCATCCTGACGCGCGGCCGACGAGGCGCCCGCGTTATGTGGTCAGGGCCCCGCGGCCTTGGCCATTCCGCTCAGTCGGTCGACTTGCGGACCTTGTAGCCCAGCAGGCTGTACATCGGGCAGCGCGCCGTGGCGGCAGTGAGCAGCATCACCAGCCCCACGATCCAGCCCCAGTCGCCGACCTTTCCCGAGATCGCGAAGGCGATGAGGAAGAGGCCGAGCAGGATGCGGAAGACGCGGTCGTAGCCAGACATGTTCTTGCTCAGCATGGGTATGGCTCCTGCGGGTTGGCTTGAAGGCCCGTTGCGCATGGTTGGCGCGGTGGCCGGGTCAGGCGTCGATTCTGCCGCCGCCGGCCGGCCATGGCGAGACCCGGGGCAAGGCGGCCGGCAGGGCGCCTAAGGCCCTCGCCTGCGAGGCAGGCTCAGCCCTTCTTCATTGGGCAGGTGTTGATGCCCAACAGCGGGTAGGCCGGGCAGAAGCTGAAGGCCGCGGTGGCCAGCAGCACGACGCCGACATAGCCCCACAGGCCAATGGTGCCGGTGGCAGCCAATGCGATGAGCACGAGGCCGAGTACGGCGCGAAGGATGCGGTCGATACCGCCGACATTGCTTTTCATGAACTTTTCCTGCTGGGGCGACCGGCGAAAGTGCCGATACCGCGCAGTGTGGGTTTTGCACTGGTGGCGGTCGGTGACCTGGGTCACGTGGCGGCGGGTCGGTTGCTGGGGACCACGCCCTGGCCGGCGGCGAGCGCGCGCAGCGCGGCGCCGTCGAGCACGTCGATGCGCTCGCGGGACAGCCGCACCCAGCCGGCGCGCTCGAACCGGCTGAGCAGGCGCGAGACGATCTCGCGCACCGTGCCCAGGCTGTCGGCCAAGACCTGGTGCGTCGTCTGCAGGCTGTTGCCATGGCCCAGCAGTGCCTGCGCCAGGCGCTGGTCCAGGCGCTGGAAGGCGACGGCCTCGGCCAGCGCCATCAGGTCGGCCAGGCGCTCGCCGAAGACGCCGAAGACGAAGCGGCGGAAGGCGGCGTGCTGGCACCAGGCGTCGAGTCCTTCCGGCTGCAGCAGCACGAGTTCCGTGGCTTCCACCGCCTGGCCATGCGCGCTGAGCGGTGTCTGCCCGAAGAGGCAGGCGGTGGAGACCACGCACAACTCGCCCGGCGTGACCCGGTAGAGCTCCAGCGTGCGCCCGGCCGGCGAGCCTCGCGCCACGCGCACGGCGCCCGAGAGCACCATCGGGAAGCCCTGGCAGGGCGAGCCCTCGTCGAAGAGCACCGTTCCACCTGGTACCGCCACGAAGTGAGTCCGTGCTTCGATGGTGCCCCGGACGACCTCTGGCGGCAGTTCGCCGAGCACCGGGTAAAGCGCGGCGAGACGGGTGGCAAGGTGGTGTGCAGCGGGTGTCATGGTGGCTCAGTGCGGTGAGGTCTGCCGTTCCAGGCGGCCCAGCCAGGCCATGGCTTGGGCGCGCGAGCCGCCACACATCTCGACGTGGGGCCGCAGTGAAGTGCAGACGGCGGGCCGCTCGGGGCGGCCGAAGAGGCGGCAACGTTCCTGCCCGTCGAGTTGCACGCAGCGCTCACCCGCCGGTTTGCCCTGCGGCATGCCCGGGATGGGCGAGGTGATCGAGGGCGCGGTACAGCACGCGCCGCATCCGGGGCGGCAGTTCATCGTTGGCATGCTATCGCCACCATGAACACGGGTGATGCCGGACCGCGTGGCACGGGACCACAATACAAACAAGAATAGTTCTCGTTGGAGCAAACCATGGCCAAATCCGCGACTTTCGGTGTGATGCACCTCGGCATAGCCTTCGGCGTGAGCTATGCGCTGACGGGCAGCGTGGCGATTGCGGGGGCCATCACCCTCGTCGAGCCCCTGGTGAACACCGTGGCGCACTACTTCTTCGACCGCTGGTGGGTACGGCGCGAGCAGCGCCGCACTGTCGGCGCGCACCGGCCACTGCAGGCGCAGCCGCTGGCGCTGCCGGTTTGAAGCAGCAGGGCAAGGGTGCGCGCGGTTTCCGGCGCATGACCCCGGCGCGGCCCGAGCCCACGGTGTCGCTGCCGATGGGTCCGCAGGGTGCCGGTCCTGGCGCAGCGCAGCGCGGGCTGGGCTGGCCGGGTACGCCGTCCTCCACCTGACGGCCCCGGCGTGGGGCGTCGGCCCCTCGTAAAATCAGGCGCTTGAGCGCGGCCACCTGGTCGCGCGCCGGCTTGAGGTTCGCCATGCTGCACCCGCAGGAGTTCGATGTCATCGTGGTCGGTGGCGGCCATGCCGGCACCGAGGCCGCGTTGGCCGCTGCGCGCATGGGCTGCAGAACGCTGCTGCTGACGCACAGCATCGAGACGCTGGGGCAGATGAGCTGCAACCCCAGCATCGGCGGCATCGGCAAGGGTCACCTGGTGCGCGAGATCGATGCGCTGGGTGGCGCGATGGCCGCGGCCACCGACGAAGCCGGCATCCAGTTCCGCACGCTCAACGGCAGCAAGGGCCCGGCGGTGCGCGCCACGCGGGCGCAGGCCGACCGCGTGCTCTACCGTGCCGCGATCCGACGCCGGCTGGAGAACCAGACCAACCTCTGGCTCTTCCAGCAAGCGGTGGACGACCTGATGCTCGATGGCGACCGTGTGGTCGGCGCCGTCACCCAAGTGGGTCTGAAGTTCCGTGGCCGGGCGGTGGTGCTGACGGCCGGCACCTTTCTCGACGGGCGCATCCATGTCGGGCTGCAGAACTACAGCGCCGGCCGTGCGGGCGACCCGCCGGCCATGCGTCTGTCGGCGCGGCTGAAGGACATGAAGCTGCCGCAGGGCCGGCTGAAGACCGGCACGCCGCCGCGCATCGACGGCCGCAGCATCGACTTCACCAAACTGCAGGAGCAGCCGGGCGACGGGGTGCCCGCGGCTGACGGCACACCGTCGCCTTTCCCGATGCCGGTGTTCAGCTTCCTGGGCCGGCCCGAACAGCACCCACAGCAGCTGCCGTGCTGGATCACGCACACCAACGAGCGCACACACGCCATCATCCGCAGCGGTTTCGACCGCAGCCCGATGTTCACCGGCGTCATCGAGGGCGTGGGGCCGCGCTACTGCCCGAGCATCGAGGACAAGGTCAACCGCTTCGCCGACAAGACCAGCCACCAGATCTTCCTGGAGCCGGAAGGGCTGACGACGCACGAGTTCTATCCGAACGGCATCTCGACTTCGCTGCCCTTCGACATCCAGCTGGCGGCGGTGCAGTCGATGACGGGCTTGGAGCGGGCGCACATCCTGCGGCCGGGTTACGCCATCGAGTACGACTACTTCGACCCTCGCGAGCTGAAGCCCAGCTTCGAGACGCGTCTGGTGCAGGGCCTGTTCTTCGCCGGCCAGATCAACGGCACCACGGGTTACGAGGAAGCCGGCGCGCAGGGCTTGTTTGCCGGCACCAATGCCGCGCTGCAGGTGCTGGGGCGCGATGCCTGGTTGCCACGACGCGACCAGGCTTACCTGGGGGTGCTGGTGGACGACCTGGTGAACAAAGGCGTGACCGAGCCCTACCGCATGTTCACCAGTCGCGCGGAGTACCGGCTGCAACTGCGCGAGGACAACGCCGACTTGCGCCTGACCGAGGCTGGCAGGGCGCTGGGTCTGGTGGACGACGAACGCTGGGCTGCCTTTGAGACCAAGCGCGAACGTTTGGAACAGGAACGCCAGCGTCTCCGCAGCACTTGGCTGCGCCCGGCCACGGTGCCGGCAGCCGAGGCCGAGCGGCTGCTGGGCAAGGCGCTGGAGCACGAGTACAGCCTGGAAGACCTGTTGCGCCGGCCGGGGGTGGATTTCGACGCCGTCAGCGCCTTGGCAGCCGGGGCAGGGTGCCGTGTTTCACGTGAAACACTGAGGGCCGCCTGGGGTGCGCGTGAAGCCGACGCCGTGATCGAGCAGGCCGAGATCGCCATCAAGTACGCCGGCTACATCGACAAGCAGAACGACGAAGTCGAGCGCAACGCGTCCTTGGAGACAGTGAGGCTGCCCGAGGATCTGGACTACACCCAGGTTCCCGCGCTGTCCTTCGAGGTGCGGCAGACACTGGCCCGGCACCGGCCCGCGACGCTGGGGCAGGCCTCGCGCATATCGGGCATCACGCCCGCGGCGATCTCGCTGCTGCTGGTCCACCTGAAGAAGGGGCGGCACAAAAGCTTCGCGCGCAAGTCAGCCGAAGATGCCGCTCCCGACGAGCTTGCGCCCGACACCCGCGCAGCCTGAGGCGCAGAGCCCCGTGCCCGACGAGATCAGCGCCTTGTGCGCAGCGCAGGGTTTGACGGTGACGCCGGAGCAGGCCGGCCGGCTGGCGCATTACCTCGACCTGTTGCTGCGCTGGAACGCCACCTACAACCTCACGGCCGTGCGTGATCCCGAGGCCATGCGTATCCAGCATCTGGCCGACTGCCTGGCCATCATCACACCCCTGAAACGCCATGCGGCGGGCGGGCGCCTGCTCGACGTGGGCAGTGGCGGCGGCCTGCCTGGGGTGGTCATCGCCACGCTGCTGCCGACCTGGGACGTGACTTGCGTCGACGCGGTCGGCAAGAAGATGGCCTTCGTCCGCCAGGTGGCTGGTGCCTTGCCCCTGCCCAACCTGCACGCCGCGCACGGCCGCATCGAGGCGCTGAAGACGCCCCCTGCCGACGTGGTGACCTCACGCGCCTTTGCCTCGCTGGTGGACTTCACGGCCCTGACACGCCGGCACCTGACGCCCGGCGGTGTCTGGATGGCGATGAAGGGCAGGGTGCCCGACGACGAGATCGCAGCGCTGCCGGCTGACGTGGAAGTGTTTCACGTGGAACACCTCACCGTGCCGGGCCTGGATGCGCAGCGATGCCTGGTCTGGATGCGCCCACGGGCGCCCGCCTAGGCGCTTCAGCCGCAGCAAGCGCGAGAATCTGCGCTACGCTCCCGCGCTGTGCCGGCAACGGGATGGGCCGCACTCCCGTGACGCGATACAGCACCTTCCACCGCCGCGGACCGACGACCGGCCCGCGGTGAACAACTCCAAGACGAAGCTTCCACCATGCTCGGCATCGGCGACTACGGCGCGTTCTGCGCGGCCATCCTGATCTTTCTTGCGCTGCCCGGGCCCGGCACGTTCGCGCTGCTGACCTCCACCGCCAAGGGCGGCCTGCGCGCCGGCGCAGCCGCCACGCTGGGTGTGATCGTCGGCGACCAGGTGCTGCTGTGGCTGGCGGTCGCCGGTGTGGCTGCCGTGCTCGCGGCCAACCCGCTCGTCTTCCAGGGCGTGCAGTACCTGGGCGCCGCCTACCTGGCGTGGATAGGCATGAAGCTGATCTTCGCCCGCCCGGGCAGTGCGGCACCGGTACGCATCGAACCGCGCCGGTACGCGCAACAGGCCTTCGTCATCACGCTGCTGAACCCCAAGGCCATCGTCTTCTACATGGCCTTCTTCCCGCTCTTCATCGCCCCCGCCCAGCACCGCGGTGCCGTCACTTTCGTGGCGATGGCGGCCACCATCGCCGTCATCACCGCGGCCTACGGCCTGGCACTGTGTGCCTTCGCCAACGCCATCACCGCCCAGGTGCGTGCGCACCGCAAGCTGGGCCAGGCGCTCGAGCGTGTGGCCGGCGTCTTCCTGGTGGGTTTCGGCATCCGGCTGGGCACGCAATGACGAACACGAGCAAGGGCCCGCGCATCTTCTGCGTCGCCAACCAGAAGGGCGGCGTCGGCAAGACGACGACGACGGTCAACCTGGCCGCCGGCCTGGCCCAGGTAGGCCAGCGTGTGCTCGTGGTCGACCTCGACCCGCAGGGCAACGCCACCACCGGCTCGGGCATCGACAAACGCCACCTGCCCAGCAGCGTCTACGACGTGCTGCTCGGCTCGGCCACCATCGCCGAGGCGCGCCAGCCCAGCCCCAAGGGCGGCTACCAGGTGCTGGGCGCGAACCGCGAACTGGCCGGTGCCGAAGTCGAGCTGGTGGAGTTCGAGCGCCGCGAGAAACGGCTGAAGGACGCCTTGCACGCGGTGCGCGACGAACACGACTTCGTGCTCATCGACTGCCCGCCGTCGCTGAGCCTGCTCACCCTGAACGGCCTGTGCGCAGCGCACGGCGTGGTGGTGCCCATGCAGTGCGAGTACTTCGCGCTCGAGGGGCTGTCCGACCTGGTCAATACCATCAAGCAGGTGCACGCCAACCTCAACCCCGAGTTGCAGATCATTGGCCTGCTGCGCGTAATGTTCGACCCGCGCATCACGCTGCAGCAGCAGGTCAGCGAGCAGCTCAAGGCGCACTTCGGCGCGAAGGTCTTCGACACCGTGATCCCGCGCAACGTGCGTCTGGCCGAGGCGCCCAGCTACGGCCAGCCCGGCGTCACCTTCGACCCGTCGTCGAAGGGCGCCGTGGCCTTCGTCGAGTTCGCCAAGGAAATGGTGAAGAGGCTGGGCTGACGTGAGCACGGACCAGTCGACCCTGGACGAGGCGCTGCTCTCACGCATCGAAGACGCCAGCCTGAACGCCAGCGCGCCGGCGCAACAGTTCTGGCTCGACGGCTGGATCGTGCGCACCTCGCCCGGCAAGGCGCGACGCGCGCGCTGTGTCAACGCCGTGGCAGCGGGCCGCCTGCCCTTCGAACAGAAGCTGGCCTTGGCAGAAGCGCTGTTCCATGACGCCGGCCTGCCGATGGTGGTGCGCCTGAACCGCTTCACTCAACCGGCCGACCTCGATGCCGAACTGGCGCGGCACGGCTGGCAGCGCCTGGACGACACCTGGGTGATGGTGCGGCCGGGCTTGGCCGACCTCGCACCTTCAGTCGACACCCTGCCGCCGCCCGGCTGCGTTTGGACGCGGCTGGACGGCACGGCCTACGCCGACACCGTGGGTGCGCTGCGTGGCTCGCCGCCCGAGCAGCGCCGCGCGCATGCCGAGCGGCTGGCAACGTCGCCCGTGCGCTACGAAGGCCACGCGCTGCGGCGACAGGCCGACGGCGTGGTGCTGGCGTGTGGACAGTTCGCGCGCGAAGCCGAACTCGTCGGCCTCTACGACGTCTTCACGCGCGCCAGCGCGCGCGGCCGAGGGCTGGCCAGCCTGCTGTGCACGAGGCTGCTGGCGCTGGCGGCGCAGCAGGGCGCGCAGGTGGCCTACCTGCAGACCGAAGCCACGAACGACGCGGCACGCCGGGTCTACCGCCGTCTCGGCTTCGCCGACCAGTACCGGTACCACTACAGGCAGCGACCGGAAGGCTGACCCGTCCGTCGGCGCCCAAAGGCGCCGCCCGCCTACAACCCCAGCGACTCGTCGACGCCGACGTGCACGTTCATCGCCTGCACCGCGGCGCCGCTGGCGCCCTTGCCCAGGTTGTCCAGCCGCGCCATGACGATGGCCTGGGTGTCGCTGGCGAAGACGAAGAGGTCGACGCGGTTGGTGTCGTTGCAGCCCTGCACGTCGAAGAAGCCCGCTTCCAGCGTGGCCGCGTCGCGCAACGGCATCACGCGGATGAAACGCTCGCCGGCGTAGTGCGCCCCGTAGGCGGCCTGTAGCGCCTCGGCCGTGATACCCAGGGTCTTCAGCGACAAGGGCACGCTGACCGACAGCCCCTTGTAGAAGTTACCGACGATGGGCTGGAAGATCGGTGGCGCTGCCAGCCCGGTGTGCGTCGCCATTTCGGGCAGGTGCTTGTGGGCGAGGCCGAGACCGTAAGGGCGCGGTGAAGTGAGTGCAGGCTCCAGCGGAATGGCCTGGTACTGCTCGATCATCTTCTTTCCGCCGCCCGAATAACCAGTGATCGACGTGGCCGCCACCACCAGCGAAGCTGGCACCAGCCCGGCGTCGACCAGCGGCCGCAGCAGCAGGATGAAGGCGCTGGCGTGACAGCCCGGGTTGGCGATGCGCTTGCTGGCGCGGATGGCGTCGCGCTGCCCCGGCGCCAGTTCCGGCAGGCCGTAGGCCCAGCCCGGCACCGTGCGGTGGGCGGTGCTGGCGTCGATGAGGCAGGTGTTCGGGTTGGTGATCATCGCCGCCGCCTCGCGCGACGCGGCGTCGGGCAGGCACAGGAAGGCCACGTCGGCGGCATTCAGCAGCCGCGCACGTTCGGCGGCGTCCTTGCGCTTGTCGGGCGCGATGCGCAGCACCTCGACGTCGCGCCGCGCAGCCAGGTACTCGTGGATGCGCAGGCCGGTGGTGCCTTCCTGGCCATCGACGAAGACGGTGGTGGTCATGTAAGCCCTCGCACAAAATGCCGCTGCAATGAACCAAGGATACCCGTCATGAGCGGCGCGCCGCGGCAAACACCCCGTGTGTTGCTGCTGCCCGGCTGGCAGGACAGCGGCCCAGACCACTGGCAGAGCCGCTGGGAACGCCTGCACGGCTATGAACGCGTGCAGCAGGCCGACTGGATCTGGCCGCGCCGCGGTGACTGGATGGCGCGGCTGGAAGAGGTGCTGCTCGACGACGAGCGGCCGGTGCTGCTGGTGGCCCACAGCCTGGGATGCCAGCTCGTGGCCGCATGGGCAGCGCACAGTCGCCACGCCGGCCGCGTGCAAGGCGCACTGCTGGTGGCGCCGCCCGACACCGAACGCGAAGACACACCACCGCAACTGCACGGCTGGGCGCCGATGGTGCGCGCGGCCTTGCCCTTCCCGTCGATCGCGCTGCTCAGCCGCGACGATCCCTTCGCCCACTTCTACCGCATGGCCACGGTGGCCGAAGGCTGGGGCGCACGCCTCGTCGACGCCGGCGCGCGCGGCCACCTCAATGCCGAGTCGGGTCTGGGCGACTGGCCCGAAGGGCATGCGCTGCTGCGCAGGCTGGCTGCCGCCGGCGCAGGTCTGCAGCCATCGGCCCCGACACCATGAACAGCCGCGCCGGCCGCGCCATCCTCTTCGGCCTGGTCGTGGCCACGGTGGCGGGCTGGAGCAGCCTGCTCGGCTCGCACATCGGCTGGTTCGTGCTGGGCGCCACCGTCGCCAGCGTGCTGTCGGTGTGGGGCCTGTGGACCGCCCTGCAGCGCACCGGCGACGCCCGTGCCGCGCTGCGCGAGCGCCTGGGCCGCGCCGACGCCGGCCGCCACCACGCCTTCGGCGGCGTGCGCCTGCGCGTGGAGGACGACGGCCGCCACGTCTGGATCGACGGCCCCGGCCTGCAGCGTGTGCTGGGCCGGCGCGAACCCGACCAGGCCCAGGCCGCGCGCCACAGCGGCGCCTGGCGGCGCGATGAACGTGGTGTGCTGATGCTGCGTGTCGACGCCGTCGTCCAGCACCTGGCCACCATGCCCGGGCGCGACGAGCCGCGCATCCAGAAACTGCGCCGCTACCTCGAGCACGACGTGCTCTTCCCGGCGCGCCACCGTCACGACGCGGCACGCCCCACGGGCCGCTGAAACACGAGGCCCGCGGCACAGCGCAGCCGCTGCACGACAATGCCGCCATGGTGACGAAAAAACAGAAGGGCCTGGGCATGGGCCTGGAGGCTCTGCTCGGCCCCAAGGTCGCGGAGACGCCAGCCGACGCCGATGCGCAGCCCAGCAGCCTGGCGCTCGACCGTCTGCGCCCCGGCCGCTACCAGCCGCGCACGCGCATGGATGAGGGCTCGCTCTACGAGCTGGCCGAAAGCATCAAGGGCCAGGGCGTGATGCAGCCCATCCTCGTGCGGCCGGTCGACGACGGGCAGTACGAGATCATCGCCGGCGAGCGCCGCTTTCGCGCCGCGCGCCTGGCCGGGCTCGACCGCGTGCCCGTGCTCGTCAAGGTGGTGGCCGACGAAGCCGCCGCGGTGATGGCGCTGATCGAGAACATCCAGCGCGAAGACCTCAACCCGCTGGAAGAGGCCCAGGGCCTGCAGCGCCTGGTCACCGAATTCCAGCTCACGCACGAACAGGCGGCACAGGCCGTGGGGCGTTCACGCAGCGCCGCGTCGAACCTGTTGCGCTTGCTGCAGCTGGCCGACCCGGTGCAGCAGATGCTGTTGGCCGGCGACCTGGACATGGGCCATGCCCGCGCCTTGCTTTCCCTGCCTGCGGCACAGCAGGTGATGGCCGCGCACGAGATCAGCGCCAAGAAGCTGAGCGTGCGCGAGGCCGAGCGTCTGGTCGCACGCAGCGCCCCGGGCCGCGAGGCCGCCGCGAAGCGCAGCAAGCCGGCCAAGCCGCGCGACCTGCTGCGTCTGGAAGAGCGCCTGGCCGATGCGCTGACGGCGAGTGTCGAGATCCGCGTGCTCAAGCGCACCGCGCGCGGCGAGCAGGGCGAAATCGCCATCGGCTTCGGTTCGCTCGAAGAACTCAACGGCCTGCTGGAGAAGCTGGGCGCCAGCGAAAGCTGAGGGCCCGGCGCGGCACTCGCCTTCAGGCCGTCAGGCGGCCCGCCTTGCGTGCCTGCAGCGCCAGCCAGACCAGCGCCGCCATCACCACGCCGATGGGCAGCAGCGACCCCAGGTTCAGCCAGGTCCAGCCCTGCGTGGTGATGAGCGCACCCGACGAAAACGAGCTGACGGCCATGGTCCAGAACACGGTGGTGTCCATCACGCCTTGGGCGCGGTTCTTTTCCTCCGGCCGGTAGGCCTGCGTCAACAGGGTGCTGCCGCCGGTATAGAGGAAGTTCCAGCCCACGCCTAAAGCGAACAGCGCCACCAGGAACTGCATCACGTCCACGCCCGACAGCGCCACGACCACGCAAACCAGGTTCAGCAGCGCGCCGACGAACATCACCGGCAGCGGGCCGAAACGCTTGATGAGGTTGCCGGTGAAGAAGCTGGGTACGAACATGCCCAGCACGTGCCATTCCAGCACCAGTGCGGCACTCTCGAAGGGATGTTTGCACTGCTGCATCGCGATCGGCGTGGCGGCCATCAGCAGGTTCATCACGCCGTAGCCCAGCGCGGCCGCGATGACGGCTACCGCGAACACCGGCTGGCGCAGCAGTTCGCTCGTGGGCCGGCCCGCCGCAGGCCCGGGCGGTGGCGCCACGTGTGCGGGGAAGCGGATGAAGGACATCACCGCCAGCGACAGCAGCGCCACGCCCACCAGCGCCAGATAAGCGCCGGCGAAGGGCACGGCGAACCAGCTGCGCGTGGCGCTGGCCAGGTTCGGCCCGACGAAGGCGCCCACCACGCCGCCTGCCAGCACCAGCGAGAGCGCGCGCTCCTTGAAGGCCGGCGCTACCAGTTCGGGCCCGGCGAAGCGGTACAGCGCGCCGTTGGCGCTGTAGAAGCCGGCCACCAGCGTCGACGCCACGAGCAGCCAGAAATTCTGCGTGGCGACGGCCAGCGCACAGCTCGCCGCCGAGGCGATGGCCACCAGCAGCCCGATCTGGAACGAGCGCTTGCGACCGTAGCGCGCCTGCAGCCGCGACACCGGCATCGCCGAGAGCGCGGCGCCGACGACGTAGCCCGTCACCGGCAGCGTGGCTATCCAGCCCAGTGGCGCCAGCGACAGACCGACGAGGCCGTTGATGGCGATGAAGGTCACGTTGTTGGTGAGGAACAGCGCCTGGCAGGCGGCCAGCAGCAGCAGATGTCGGTTCATCGCGCTGATCATCGCACCCCTGGGCGCGTGTACCCGGCCCCGTATGTCGCGCGGGCCGTGCCGGCGTCAGCCGCGTTGCGCGGCGCCGACGCGCCGCAGCTGCATGGGCAGCGCCGGGGCGTCGCCCTCCTTGTCCTGCCCGGCGTAGACGGTCAGGTGCGGGTAGGGGATCTCGATGCCGCGAGCGTCGAAGGCGTTCTTCAGGCGGCGCAGGTATTCACGCCTGACCACCCACTGCCGCATCGCCACCACCTTGAAGCGGCACTTGATCACCACCGCCGAGTCGCCCCATTGGTCGACGCCGGCCATCTCCATGTCCTCGAGGATGTGCTCGGCAAAGGCCGCGTCGGCGCGCAGCTCGTTCGCGACCTCCTGCATCACCACCATCACCTCGTCGACGTTTTCACGGTAGGCCACGCCGATGTCGAGAACGGCAAACGAGAAGCCTCGGGTCAGGTTGATGACGCTGCTGATCTGCCCGTTGGGCACGAAGTGCACGCGGCCGTCGTAGTCGCGCAGTCGCACGTAGCGCAGCGTCACCTCTTCCACCAGGCCGGCGTGGTCGCTGCTGACCTGGATGATGTCGCCCGTGCTGATCTGGTTTTCGAGCAGCAGGAAGAAGCCGGTGAAGTAGTCCTTGACCAGGCTCTGCGCGCCGAAGCCCACCGCCAGGCCGACGACGCCGGCCGCGCCCAGGATGGGTGCGACCGAGATGCCGATCTCACCCAGCACCAGCATGCCGGCCACCAGCGTCACCACCACCGCCACCAGGTAGCGGAAGACGCGCCCCAGGGTCTCGGCGCGCTTGGCCGATTCGCGGTCTTCCATGCGCGCTGCGACACGGATGCGGAAGACGCGGATGGCGCGTTGCAGCACGCTGGTGATGACCCAGGCCACGGTCACGATGACCAAGATGCGCAGGGCGGTGGTGGCGGCCGGGCCCGCGCTGGACCAGAGGTGGGTCAAGGTGTCGAAGAAGCTCGCAGTGCTCATGCGGGGGTTGCTGTCAGGTGATGGATGAACTGGTCCTGCCACCAGTGCACGTCGTGTTCGCGGATGCCGGCCAGCAGCCGCCCGTGGCGCATCCGGCGCTCCTCCAGCGGCATGTGCAGGGCGCGCTGCGTGGCCTCGGCCACGGCCTGCGTGTCGTAGGGGTTGACGAGCAGCGCGTCGACCATCTGCTCGGCGGCACCGGCGAATCGCGACAGCACCAGCACACCGGGGTCGGCTTCGTCCTGGGAGGCGACGAACTCCTTGGCCACCAGATTCATGCCATCGCGCAGGGGCGTCACGAGCGCCACGCTGGCGGCACGGTACAGCCCTGGCAACCGCTTGCGCGCCACCGCGCGGTGCAGGTAGCGCACCGGCATCCAGTCGATCTCGCCGTATTCACCGTTGATGGCACCGCTCAGGCCTTCCAGCTCGACACGCAGGTCGGCGTAGGCCGTGACGCTTTCGCGCGAGGGCGCGGCCACCTGCACCAGCACGGCGCGGCCGCGGTTCTCGGGGTAGTCCTGCAGCAGGCGCTGGAAGGCACGCAGGCGCTGCGGCAGGCCCTTGCTGTAGTCCAGCCGGTCCACGCCCACCAGCAGGTGGCGCTGGGAATACTGGGTGCAGAGGGTCTTGTACATCTCCTGCGCCTCGCGCCCCCGGCCCAGGCGCTGGAACTCGTCCACGTCGATGCCGATGGGCACTGCCCGCGCACGCACGCTGCGGCCGAAGGCCTCGAAGACATCGTTGTCGCGCTGCTCCGCACGTGCCTCGTTGTGCACATAACGCGCAAAGTGGGTGACATCGGTCTCGCTCTGGAAGCCCAGCAGGTCGTAGGCGAAGAGCGAGCGCACCAGCCAGTCGGCCTGCGGTATGGCGGCCATGATCAGCGGCGGCGGCAGCGGGATGTGCAGGAAGAAGCCCATGCGCTGCTGGCAGCCGATGGCGCGCAGCTCGGCGGCCAGCGGAATGAGGTGGTAGTCGTGGATCCACACCAGGTCGTCGGGTCGCAGCAGCGGCGCCAGGCGCTGCGCGAACAGCCGGTTGACGCGGCGGTAGCCCTCGAGATCGCTGCGGTCGAGTGCCGCCAGGTCGAGCCGGTTGTGGAACACCGGCCAGAGCACGCCGTTGGCGTAGCCCAGGTAGTAGGCGTCGTAGTCGGCCTGCGTCAGGTCCACCGTGGCCAGCGACAGCTCGCCAGCACGTGTCACGCGGGGCGGTCCATCGCTGCCCTCGCCGGGCGCGACGACCTGGCCGCTCCAGCCGAACCACAGGCCGCCGGATGCCGCCAGGGCATCGGCCAGCCCCACGGCCAAGCCGCCGGCGGCTGTCTTGCGCGGGTCGGCAACGCGGTTGGAAACGACGACCAGGCGAGCCATCAGGGCTTGGGGCTGCGGCGCGGCAGGCGTGACCCCGACGCTTGTTCGGACGCTTGCGCGGACACTGTCGCGACGGATTGGCGGGCGGCAGGGGCGGCAGGGGTGGCAAGGTGCATCGGTGGTCTCCCTCGGTCCTGGTTCAGGGGGTGAACGCGCCGCGCGCTCAGCGGCAGATCTCCGGCGGGCAGCGGGTGTTTACCAACCCCTCCAGCGCCTGCTGCAGCCACGCGTGCAGTGCCGCAGGGTCGGCAATCCGGTAAGGCGCCAAGGTTTCGCCTTCGCCGATCTTGACCGCCACACCGCCCAGGCCCAGTACGGTCTCGAAGGCGACCTCGTCGGTGACGTCGTCACCGAAGACCCAGGGTCGCCGCGAGCGGAACGGCCGCTCGTCGAGGAAGGAACGGATGGCCAGGCCCTTGCTGGCGCGCCGCGGCTTGAGCTCGACGACCTTCTTGCCACACATCAGCGCCAGGCCATCGGCGCGCTGCATGGCTTCCGTCATCGTCGCGATGCAGACATCCTCCAGCGCTTCGGCCTGGCGGTAATGCAGGGCCAACGCGCCCGGCTTCACTTCCAGCCGCAGGGCCGGGTGGCGGCGCACCAGTGCCTCGGCGACTGCAAGGGCGGGCGCGAGGTCGGGCATGGCAATGCGGCGCAGGAAGCCGTCGGGGCCGCGCCGCTCGGCGCCGTGCACGCCGGCCACCGGCAGCCGCAGCGGGCGCAACCAGTGGTCGATCTCGGACACGGGCCGGCCGCTGACCACGGCCACCGCGCCACCGAGCGCACGCGCCAGCAGCGTCAAGCGCTGCACCACGCCGGGCGCCACTTGCACGGCGTCGGGCTGTGCCGCGATGTCGGTAAGGGTGCCGTCGAAATCGAGGAAAAGTGCGCTTCCGCAGGGCGGCAGCGGGGGGCTCTGCATGTCCCGACCTTAACCCGCGCCGCCGGCGTGGGCCAGCACTGCCGCCAAAAGCCGCACCCCGTGGGTGCGAAAACGGCAAGCATCCTCGACGGAGATGCAAAGAACATCGCGTATGCGGGCGCTTGCTTCGGTGGATTTCGATGGAGTGGTCCTGGAACCTCCCGGCCGGGCTTCGGCTCCATCGGCACACGGCCGGTTCCGGCGTGAAAGGCACACAGGAGGTCATCCGCGAGCGGGTTCGGGCCGTTCTTGTGGCGGGCCAGTGCAAACGGCGTGTGGTCTGGGCGGCACGGCTCTTGCGAACGTCAGCGCAAGGGTGCGAACCGGCGCCCAGCGTGGTGAAGGGCGCAAAGTGCCGGGGACTTCGGGGCTTCATCTTCGGCCGGCGCGGCCAAGAATGAACCATGCTACACATGCAAGGCTGACGACGACGATGCGCAGCCAGTGACAGGAAAGCTCTGATGGAGCCTGGGCCCGTACAGCCGGGACTCCATCAGAACTTCCCAGGCTCGGCGGGGACTGTCCCCCACCGGTGCCCGCCTGGACACTGGAGGCCGCATGGACGTGATCAGTCATCTCAAGGCTCGCTACGAGCGCACGCGCGAGGAAGAGATCTCGCTCGAGGACTACCTGGCCGAGTGCAAGCGCAACCCGCTGGCCTACGCCACCGCCGCCGAGCGCATGCTGCGCGCCATCGGCGAGCCCACCACGGTGGATACGCGCAACGACCCGCGGCTGAGCCGCCTGTTCGCGAACAAGGTGATCAAGGTCTACCCGGCCTTCGCCGAGTTCTACGGCATGGAAGACGCCATCGAGCAGGTGGTGAGCTACTTCCGGCACGCCGCGCAGGGGCTGGAAGAGAAGAAGCAGATCCTCTACCTCCTGGGCCCGGTGGGCGGCGGCAAGAGCTCCATCGCGGAGCGGCTGAAACAGCTGATGCAGGAAGTGCCCTTCTACGCCATCAAGGGCAGCCCGGTGAACGAGAGCCCGCTGGGCTTGTTCGACGTGGTCGAAGACGGTGCCATCCTGGAAAACGAATACGGCATCCCGCGGCGTTACCTGAACCGCATCCTCAGCCCCTGGGCCGTGAAGCGGCTGGAAGAGTTCGGCGGCGACATCCGCAAGTTCAAGGTCGTCAAGCGCCACCCCAGCATCCTCAAGCAGGTGGGCATCAGCAAGACCGAGCCGGGTGACGAGAACAACCAGGACATCAGCTCGCTGGTGGGCAAGGTCGACATCCGCAAGCTCGAGACGTACGCGCAGGACGACCCCGACGCCTACAGCTACAGCGGCGGCCTGTGCCTGGCCAACCAGGGCCTGCTGGAATTTGTCGAGATGTTCAAGGCGCCCATCAAGGTGCTGCACCCGCTGCTGACGGCGACCCAGGAAGGCAACTTCAAGGGCACCGAAGGCTTCGGCGCCATCCCTTTCGACGGTGTGGTGCTGGCGCACAGCAACGAGAGCGAGTGGAAG